>MAAB01037770.1_pt1 | contig 118651 bp, 98 predicted proteins | sample 1115991 | NCBI WGS metagenome assembly MAAB01 (sample SAMN04961124, study PRJNA320927) | seawater metagenome | isolation source: sample BD02T18 sea water enriched with oil for 18 days | place: USA:Gulf of Mexico | collected 2013-07-27 | reverse complement strand
GCAAGTACCCACACAAATTACTTGATACCATATTTTTAAAGAGCGTTTGTTGCCGGTGTTCGTTGCAACAAAGAAGCGAGAATTATACAGCTCAGCGCCAGACTGTCAAACTTTATTTTTCCTCTCATCCCGCACCACAACTGGGTTGCATGCGAAATGAAGAAGTGCATTCTACAGTGAAAAAACCATCCGTCAACAGGAAGTTTTTCCCAATAAAGGTAAAGCTCTGCTATATCGTTGAAACCTTAGCAAATTTTCTTTTACCTACTTGGAATATATGCTGCTGACCGCTGGTAATCCTTAAGTTTCGGTCCGAAATCTTATCGCCATCCATCTTCACTGCGCCTTGTTTAATCATGCGTAAGGCTTCTGACGTACTTACTGTTAGGCCTGAATCCTTTAATAAGTTCGCTATTGCGATACCTTCATCTTCAACTGTTAAGGTGACTTCCTTAATATCTTCAGGTATCTCACCCTTTTTAAATTGGTTTTCGAAACCTTCTCGTGCCTGAAGTGCAAGCTCTTCACTATGAAAACGAGCCACAATCTCTACTGCGAAGTCTTTTTTAATGTTAATTGGATTAAGTCCACCAGCCACTTCATCTTTCCAAGCTTGGATCTCGGTTAAGTTTTTAAAACTTAATAGATCGATATAGCGCCACATTAAATCATCAGAGATCGACATGAGCTTGCCAAAGATATCCTTCGGGCTATCATTTATACCTATATAGTTACCTAATGACTTAGACATTTTCTGTACGCCATCTAAACCTTCTAATATAGGCATGGTCAATATTGTTTGTTGTGGCTTGCCATACGCTTTTTGTAATTCACGCCCCATCAGCAGGTTAAACTTCTGATCGGTACCACCTAGTTCTACATCTGCTTCTAGTTCTACTGAATCATAGCCTTGAATAAGTGGGTATAAGAACTCGTGAATAGCAATAGGCTGTCCATTAGCATAACGCTTGCTAAAATCATCACGTTCTAACATGCGGGCTACCGTGTGATTCGATGCCAGTCGAATCATATCAGCCGAAGAAAGCTTATTCATCCAGTGAGAATTAAAGACAACTTTAGTACGTGCTGGATCTAAAATTTTGAATACTTGTTCCTGATAGGACTTAGCATTTTCCTGTACTTGTTCTGGTGTTAAAGGTTTACGGGTGACATTCTTACCCGTCGGGTCACCAATCATGCCCGTAAAGTCACCAATCAAAAACAAAATCTCATGACCTAGGTCTTGAAACTGCTTTAACTTATTTAATAGAACCGTGTGGCCAAGATGAAGATCAGGTGCGGTAGGATCAAAACCAGCTTTGATTTTGAGCGGTTTGCCAGTTTTCAATTTCTCAACAAACTCACTTTCGACTAATATTTCTTCTGCACCACGCTTAATTTCAGCAAGGGCTTCTTGTACAGGAATCATCACTGCTCTCCAACTCATATAAATAGTGTGGCGCGAATAGTATCACATCATACCGAGCCTCAGCTCTTCCAATTACGAGTAAATACTGCGAGAATTGTCCGAATTATAGTTATATTTTAGAGTTTGCAAATGAAACGCAACAGACTTATAGATTCTTCAGCTCAATCCGCCTTGTTTGCTTTTAACAAGCCCAAGCGACATCATCTGCTCATTCTTTCGTTACTGGCTTTCTCCGGCATATTCATTACTTCGATTGTTCTAGCTACCAGCACACCTTCTGCTGTCGTCACACAATCACAAGTCATCGATTTACCTAACCTACCCGCTGAAATGCAAGCGTTATCAACAACGTCGTTAACCAGCAGCAATCAAATTATCCTGCCTGCAGAGAACAAGTCTGAAACAGCGACTAACGAAGTTTCTACACATGATTTCATTGCTGATATTGCTATGCAAGAGCAGGCGATAATCGAACAACTGACTATTAATGAAGTAATTGAAGAAACCCAACAACTTAATTGGCAGGAAGTCACCGTTAAATCTGGTGACAACTTATCCTTAATCTTTCCACGCGTTGGTCTTACCGCTCGTGATGTCTATAACGTAGCTCAACTTGGTAAAGACGTTAGGCCATTATTAAATTTAAAACCAGGGCAAACTATTCGTTTTGGTTTTGCCCCTGAGCTCAGTGACAAAAATGTACTCCAGCAATTGGACTTACAATTAAATCAAACAACGAATCTGCTAGTTACCGCGACAGAAACCGGGTATGAAGCACAAACGACTATTCGACAAGTTGAAAATAGACAGACACATGCCTATGGAGAGATTACGACCTCATTGTTTGAGGCAGGCCTGCAAGCCAAACTATCAGACAAATTAATAATGGAATTGGCGTATATCTTTGGTTGGGATGTTGATTTTGCACTTGATATACGCGTAGGTGATAAATTCAAACTCATTTATGAAGAGAATTATCTTGATGGCGATAAAATTGCCGATGGTAATATTTTAGCCGCTGAATTTACCAATCGTGGCAAGACTTTTCGCGCCGTACGTTATACGGATGATACGGGTTTGAGTCGTTTTTATGCACCGAATGGCGATAGCATGCGTAAAGCCTTCAGTCGCAGTCCCGTGCATTTTTCACGTATCAGTTCACGGTTTAACCCTAATCGTAAACACCCTGTATTGAAAACAAATCGCCCGCATCGTGGTGTTGATTACGCAGCCTCAAGAGGCACTCCTATCCTAGCTACCGGTGATGGCAAAGTTAACTTTGTCGGTACCAAAGGTGGTTATGGTCGAACTGTCGTTTTGACTCATGGTGGCAAATACACCACCTTATATGCGCATATGTCTAAATATAGAAAAGGCCTCAAACGTGGTAAACGTGTCAAGCAAGGCGATACCATCGGTTATATCGGCAGTAGTGGTTTAGCCACCGGTCCACATTTACATTATGAATTCCGCGTCAATGGTGTTCATCGCAATCCGTTAACTGTCAGTTTGCCGAAAGCTGAACCGCTTCCGAAAAAATACCAAGCTGACTTCAAGTTAAAAATGCAGCCTTTACTTGCTAGCTTAGAAACACTCGACAACACGGCCTTCGCCTTAAATGAATAGCGAATTTGCATGAGTTATTATATTGGTGTGATGTCGGGTACTAGTTTAGATGGTATTGATGTTGCTCTAGTCGAAAATACTTCAGATAGTGACTGTCACTTAGTTGCAGCCCAGACGTATGATTTTGCCCCTGAATTAAAACAGGGCTTAAAAACACTTATCGAAGACCAGCATTGTGAATTGAAAAAGTTTGGTGAACTTGATATATCCTTAGGTAAGGCCATTGCTTCGGCTGTTATTAAACTGATCAATACAACAAATATCGATATACACGAGATTGAGGCGATTGGTAGCCACGGACAGACCGTATTCCATCATCCTGATGGTCAACATCCCTTTAGCTTACAAATTGGCAATGCAAATGTAATTGCTGAACTCACTACTATTACCACCGTTGCTGACTTTCGCCAGCGCGATATGGTGTTATTGGGCCAAGGGGCTCCACTAGTTCCTGCATTTCACAAAGCGTTATTTCAACATCCCGCGGAAAATAGAGTCATTATCAATATAGGTGGTATCAGTAATATCACGGCGTTACCCGCCAGTAATAGTGACAAAATAATTGGTTTTGACACCGGTCCTGGCAATACCCTATTAGATGCTTGGTTTGAAAAACACCAGCATGCACCCTATGACCACGATGGGCTTTGGGCTGCATCAGGTAGTGTCAATAAAGACTTGCTTAGGCTATTAGTTAACGATGCTTATTTCCAGCAGGCAATCCCCAAAAGTACAGGGCGGGAATATTTTAATCTCACCTGGTTAGATAACAAACTAAGAGAATTCAAACAAGCATTGGTACCGCAGGATATCCAAGCGACGCTAACGGCATTAACTGCACAAACTATTGCTCACGACGTGAAGCAGTATGCTCCCAAGACTGATGCCATTTATATTTGCGGCGGCGGCGCTCATAACTCGTATTTGATGAAGGCCTTACGACAATTGCTTGCCCATCTTCCCGTTACTACCACTGAACAACTAGGTTTAGATCCAGACTGGGTTGAGGCCTGTGCATTTGCCTGGTTGGCCAGACAAAGCATATCAAATAAAACAGGAAATTTACCTGAGGTTACCGGCGCAAAGCGTGCAACAATTTTAGGCGGAATTTACTCGTCTAATGATGCTTCATAAGCATCATTAGATAATAATTCATCAACATCTGCTTGGTTATCGGGCTGTATTTTAAATAACCAACCGTCACCAAATGAATCCTGATTAATTAATTCAGGTTCATCTTCCAAGCTGGTATTAACAGCAGAAATTTCTCCGCCCACCGGCATATAGATGTCGGAAGCAGCTTTAACCGACTCAAGCAACATACACTCTTCTTTTGCCGCATAACGCTGGCCTACTTCTGGCAACTCAGCAAAGACCAAATCACCCAGTAGATCTTGAGCATGCTCAGTTATGCCGACAGTTAGTTCACCAGTTGGTTCAACTCTCACCCACTCATGAGTTTGAGCATATTTTAACGATGTTGGGTTACTCATATATTAACTACGTCCATACAATTCATTTAATTTTCTTAACCTAGGCGCACACTGTTCATTCACCATTTCCCAATCAAACTGCCAGTTCCAATTACCTTCAATGGTGCCAGGTACATTCATTCGATGTTCACCATCGAGTGATAAAATATCCTGCATTGGAATTACCGCCAATTGAGAAACAGATCTTAAAGCAGCTTGAATCAATAGCCAAGGCATAGTTTGTTGTGGTTCCCCTAAATACTCATGCAAATGAGCTTTAGTGTTGTCATCCAACTGCAGATACCAACCTAAGCTTGTATCATTATCATGGGTACCAGTATAAGTCACACTGTCGCGACTATGGTTATGAAGTAGATATGGATTATTGGCATCATTACCAAATGCAAATTGTAAGATGTTCATCCCTGGCATCGCATATTTTGTCCGTAGTGCGGTCACATCTTCGGTAATAATGCCAAGGTCCTCTGCCACTAATGGCAATTCACCAAAAGCGGTTAATAAGCTATCAAATAACGCTTCGCCTGGCGCAGCAACCCATTGTCCTTCAATTGCAGTTTCACAACTTGCAGGGATTTCCCAACATGCATCAAAACCGCGAAAATGATCAATACGAATAAGATCAAAGAGTTCTAATTGTGTCTGTAGGCGCTGTTGCCACCATGAAAAACCTTGATCAATATGTTGCTGCCAGCGATACATGGGGTTACCCCAACGTTGGCCAGTTTCTGAAAAATAATCAGGCGGCACACCCGCCACCGTTTCAGGCTGGCCATACTCATCTAAGGTAAACAGCTCAGGTGCAGCCCAAACATCCACACTATCATGCGCCACAAATATTGGCATATCACCAAATAACATGACATTCCGATCATTCGCATATGTTTTTAATGCATGCCATTGCTGGAAGAACTGAAACTGTTCAAAACAACGAATATTTAAAGCTTGTTGACGTTCATCGCGGATTTTTTGCACTGCCTCGACGTCACGATCTCGTAACCCATCTGGCCAGTGATACCACGCTGTTGCATGATGCAAGTGACGAATTTCGCAAAATAATACGTAATCGTCTAGCCAAAAATGTTGTTGCTGTTTAAAGTCCTCAAATGCCTGTTTGTCATTATCACTTGCTTGAGCCATAAATTGACTATATGCATGTGCCATCATTGTTGAAAACGTTAAGCCATTCAGCTCAGCTTCATTTGCCCACGACTGCTGTTTTAAGATATCAACACATATCAAATTAATATTAGCGGCATGTGCTGATAAACATTGATAAGGTGAACCTTCACTATGTGTTGGGCCTAAGGGCAACATCTGCCAGATCGAAACACCGGCATGATGAAGAAAGTCGACAAACCGGTAAGCATCTTGGCCTAAGTTCGCTGAAGGTAAGCTGGTGATATGCAACAAAACACCGCTGCGGCGTTGATTAAATATATGTGCTTGTTTCATCAACTAACTGCCTCGACGCATCGTGCCGCCTTGCTCAATTCCACCACCACCATGTGAAACGACTTCCGACAAAACCTGCGGTACTTCTTCACCTAACATTTGGTATAAGTTTGATAGATGCATACGGAATAAGCGTTCAAAATCACTGACACTCTCCGACGAATTATAATCACCAAACCACCAAAACCAATCAGATCCCTCACAAATAGCCAATTGTCTTAACAAAGCCTGCATAAAATCAGCGTCAAACGACTTATTGGAAATGACTTGATCAAATGTCTGTTTGGCGGCACTTAACAAATCCCAAGCATGATTTTTATCAGGCTCGCCTATCCATGTTGAAAAGCTGCCATACACCCAGCTACCAGCCATCATTTGTGGTAATTCAGCAGCAGTAACACCGTTGCTCAACGATTCTGAAAATGTTGTTAGTTCGATATCGGGATGTTCAGCCAAACGGCTATACAAGGTCTCTAAGAAATAATAGCCATTATAGGAATAGTATTCCCACGCATTTTCGCCATCAAGAATGACAGATACCACTCTATCTTTATCTTCTTCAGTAGTGGATTTAATGGTGGTCAAGTGATGAATGAAATCATTAACCGCATCATCAGCCCCCCATGAGGTATAAGTAAATCCAATAAGGTCAGACAAACCATCATCACGGAAAAAACAAGCTGGCGATTTTCCCGGCAACTTGTATGGCTTATGAATATTGGCATCTGCCATCTCGGACAGCGTTAAGCTATTCCGCAGTACATTCTCGCCGGTTGCACACCAATCAAAATCATGTTGAGCAATCACTTCCAATGTGTCCTCAGAGACGGCGCCTTCTGAAGGCCAACAGCCTTTAGGCCTAAAACCAAAATAGGATTCAAATACACGCAAACCTTCTTCCATATGCCAGTGCGCTCGCTGCTCACCTCCAGGATATGAGGTGATTTCGGGTAATGGCGCATCAGGCATGGCTTCAAGAGTACTGTTAATATCCAACAATAAAGGCACGATAGGATGGGCATAAGGAGACACGGACAACTCTACCGTTCCACTCTCCGCTAAACGTCGGTATCGTGGAATCAAGTCATGTAAAAGTTCACCGATTACAATCATTAATTGGCGGCGGTCATGAAAACTATACTGTTTGCCTTTTTTCATCAGTTCCTGAATGCGGACATCCGTTCTTCTAACTGATTCCCCCATCCAGACAAGGTGATACCACACCACCATATCAACCATGAATTGGTCATTAATATAATCAAGTCGCTCAGGTTTATCCAATAACCAACGCGCAGTTTCAACCAGAGAAGCAAAATGAGGGAATGGTGCTATCAGCTTATCTTCATTTGCCCGTAGGCAGGCCTTAATAAGTGTTTTTCGGTCTTCGGCATGAGCTGGTTGCGCAGGGGAATCTAACGCAATCAGCAAGGGATCCTTTAAATGACCCATGCCTTTAAAACGTGACTTTAACTGAGCATCATAATCAGCAATCTGTTCAATCAAGGTTGGAGCAAAATTAACCACTGCTTTGGCACCCGACACATTCTCAAGATGCCAGGCCATATCCACATAGTCCTTAATCGCATGGAGATAAGTCCATGGTAATTGGTACATGCCTCCCATCGGCTCACTGTACTGTGGCTGGTGCATATGCCAGCATAAAACAACTTTCAGCTTATCGGACATAACGATAGTTTTGGCCTAGCATTTCAGGTGTTACCAAGACTACACCATTGGGTGAAACATGGAATCGCTCAGCATCAACCTCTAGATCTTCACCAATAATCGTGCCTTCGGGTACTTCACAGCCTTTATCTAACACTACTTTTTTCAACCTACAATTTCGTCCGATACTGACATCTGGCAAAACCACACAGTCCTCTACAATAGAAAAACTATGTACTTCAACATTTGAAAATAAAACCGAATTCCTCACGGTTGAACCGGAAATAATACAGCCGCCTGATACCATGGAATCGACCGCCATGCCACGACGGTCATCATCATCAAAGACAAACTTTGCTGGGGGTTGTTGAGCCTGATGTGTCCAGATGGGCCAATTATCATCGTATAAGTTTAATTCAGGTGTAACGCCAATCAACTCTTGATTAGCCGACCAGAAGGCATCAATAGTTCCAACATCACGCCAGTAACCCGGATCATTACCCTGCACATCTTTATATGGAAAGGCTACGACTTTATACTTTTGAATCAATTCTGGAATAATGTCGTGACCGAAATCATGAGTCGAGCCTAGATTATCGGCATCTTTTATAAGCTGTTCATAGAGAAATGCAGCATTGAAAATATAAATCCCCATTGAGGCTAAAGCGACATCATCCCGACCAGGCAGGGGATTTGGACTATCGGGCTTTTCATCAAAGGCGACAATGCGACGATTTTCATCCACCGACATCACCCCATAGGCTTTTGCTTCTTCAACTGGGACTTCAATACAACCTATCGTCATATCTGCGCCTTGGGCCACATGTTCGGCCAACATATCACCATAATCCATTTTATAGATATGATCCCCCGCCAAAATCAGTACATATTCGGGGCCATGATTTCGAAGAATATCTATGTTTTGATAAACCGCATCTGCAGTGCCGGTATACCAACCTTGTTCCGTACGCTGTGATGCGGGCAATAGCTCAACAAACTCGCCTAATTCACCCCGCATAAACCCCCAACCTCGTTGGACGTGCAGCATCAATGAGTGGGCCTTATATTGTGTAAGGATGCCTACTCTACGGATACCAGAGTTGATGCAATTTGATAAGGGAAAATCGATAATTCTGAATTTCCCACCGAATGGTACCGCTGGTTTAGCACGCCAGTCTGTCAGCTGCTTTAACCGTGATCCACGACCTCCTGCCAAAATTAAAGCAAGTGTATCGCGGGTAAGACGACTAACAAACCGCGTGCTATCATTCATTGACATCAAACATCTCCTGCTGGTGACTTACAATTTGCACTTGAGTTCAAGCCTACATAAGCAGGGGATATACAGCAATAGAAAATTTATATGGGATCACAACTCTATGGTTTTACGGGATAAATTATCGGACGATTTAACTAAAATCATAGAAGCGCGTCACCATGATCCGTTTGCTGTCTTAGGTGCGCACCTTCACGGTGACAAGACCACCGTGCGGGTTTTTCTGCCGGATACTCAAAAAGCGTGGTTAGATAATCAACTCGAGCTGACCCGACTGAATGGCACCGACATATTTGAATGGACGGGTTCCACTTCACTATTAGAGCTGCCTTATCAAATCCATCGAATCACGGGAAACAATGACACTCTGGTGACACACGATCCCTACTCTTTCCCCCCTCAAATTTCAGATTTTGATTTACATCTGTTTTTAGAGGGTAAACATTGGCATGCATATCAAATATTAGGTGCCCATCAACATGAAATCGATGGAATCAATGGCGTATTATTTTCGACTTGGGCCCCACAAGCAGAACGGATCAGCATCGTCGGACAGTTCAATCAGTGGGATGGCCGTTACCACCCGATGCGGGCTCGTGGCGATAGTGGTGTTTGGGAATTGTTTATTCCTGAATTAACAGCGGGTGAACTATACAAATTTGAAATCAGAAATCGAAACGATGGTTCCCTGCACCTCAAGATGGATCCCTATGCACAGCAGACTGAATTACGCCCTGGAACCGCGTCCGTCATCGCTCAAACTAGTCAACATCAATGGCGAGATGAAAGCTGGATAGACAAGCGTGGGAAGAATGATTGGCTGCACAAAGCGCATTCTGTGTATGAAGTTCACCTCGGATCTTGGCAACGTAATGAACGAGGAGAGTTCCTTAATTATCGTGATTTTGCAGCACAATTAGTTCCTTATGTAAAAAAAATGGGCTTTACCCATATTGAGCTTTTGCCTATCACTGAACATCCCTTAGATATATCATGGGGCTATCAAACCACGGGATATTTTGCTCCTACCAGTCGATTTGGTTCACCGGATGATCTCCGATTTTTTATCGATCAATGTCATCAAAATGATATCGGTATCATTCTTGATTGGGTGCCAGGTCATTTCCCCAAAGATAGTCATGGTTTAGCCCGATTTGATGGTAGTGCATTGTATGAACATGCTGATCCTAGACAAGGCGAACATCAAGATTGGGGTACATTGATATTTAACTATGGTCGCGCTGAAGTAAGTAACTTTCTCTTATCCAGTGCATTTTATTGGCTAGAAGAATTCCATATTGATGGCCTGCGTGTTGATGCTGTTGCCTCTATGTTGTATCTGGATTATTCACGAGAAGAAGGCCAATGGATCCCCAATGAACATGGTGGCCGAGAGAACTTGGAAGTCATTGCATTCTTACAACACCTCAATACTGTATTGCATAAAGAACACCCTGGCTGCATTATCGCAGCTGAAGAATCTACTTCCTATCCTATGGTATCGCGCCCTGCCCATCTGGGAGGACTTGGTTTTTCAATGAAATGGAATATGGGTTGGATGCATGACATCCTCGAATATATGCAACAAGATCCCATCCATCGCCGTTATCATCATGATTCACTTACCTTCGGTTTGCTCTATGCCTTTACTGAGAATTTTGTCTTGCCCTTCTCTCACGATGAAGTCGTGCATGGCAAGGGATCAATGATGAACAAAATGCCTGGTGATGAATGGCAACGTTTTGCTAATCTAAGATTGCTGTACACCTTTATGTATACTTATCCAGGGAAAAAATTATTATTCATGGGCTCTGAATTTGCCCAAGGTACCGAGTGGAATAGTGAACAAGCGTTAGATTGGTATGTCCTAGATTATCCTCTGCACTCCGGCATGCAATCACTTGTTGCTGATTTAAATAAAATCTATACCGATCTTCCAGCACTTTATCGCCATGATTTTGATCCTCATGGTTTTGAGTGGCTCGATTGTAATGATCGTGAACATTCTATCTTGAGCTATCTGCGTAAAGACGGCGCTGACTTTGTCATAACTGTATTTAACTTTACGCCGATGCCTAGAGAAAATTATCGCATCGGCGTGCCAGAGGAAGGTCGTTATCAGGTGATTTTAAATTCTGATTCAGCATTTTATGGCGGTGAAAACTTAGGCAGTAGCAATACGATTGTGACTGAAAATATACCATGGTCAGATAGACCTTGTTCTATCAAACTTAGCTTACCGCCATTGGCAGGCATGGTACTTACTAAAGTGACTTAGAGTTGAAGTGTCTCACCATATTCACGTTTACATATAAAAAAAGCACGACATAATCGCTATGTCGTGCTCTTATTTTCTTGCCTAACTCTATAGGTATATTAGCTTTGTCTTAACTCTCTAATTAATTGAATCATGTTGGTGGTGGAACTGTCATGGGCTGAAATTTTAGCTCCATCAAACAAATCAGGTAGAATCGCCTTAGCTAATTGTTTACCAAGTTCCACACCCCATTGATCAAAGGAGTTTATATTCCAAATCACCCCTTGTACAAATACTTTATGTTCATACAGAGCAACAAGCTGACCCAGCATTTCAGGTGTTAAATTAGGGAACATTAAAATGTTACTCGGACGATTACCTGGGAATACTTTGTGTGGCAATAACGCTTCTAACTCCTTGCCTTCATAACCTTCATTAATAAGCTCAACACGTACTTCTTCAGCCGTTTTCCCTTTCATTAAGGCCTCAGCTTGTGCTAAACCATTAGCCAATAAAATCGTCTGATGATCTGATTTCGGATAATGACTATTTACCGGCAATACAAAGTCGACAGGAATAAGCTGTGTACCTTGATGAATCAACTGAAAGTATGCGTGCTGACCATTGGTTCCAGGTGTTCCCCAAATTACCGGGCCTGTTTTGTAGCTAATACGCTGACCTTCACGGTTAATAAACTTACCATTACTTTCCATATCCAACTGTTGCATATAGTTAGGAAATCGAGCTAGTGAATGGTCATAAGGCACAATAGCCTGTGTTTGAGCGTTAAAGAAATTGGCGTACCAAACACCCAACAAGCCCATAATAACGGGGATATTTTTAGCCAGTGGTTGAGTACGAAAATGGTTATCCATTTCATGACCACCATCTAACAGACGTTCAAAGTTATCCATACCCGTATAAAGCGCGATAGGTAAACCGATTGCACTCCATATGGAGTAACGTCCACCAACCCAATCCCAGAATTCGAACATGTTTACAGGATCAATACCAAACTTAGCAACCGCATCCGCATTGGTTGAAACTGCGACAAAATGTTTGGCCACATCGTCTTGATTTGCAGATTTTAAAAACCAAGCCCGCGCTGATTCAGCATTGGTCAATGTTTCTTGTGTGGTAAACGTTTTTGATGCAATAACAAATAAGGTGGTTTCAGGGTTCAATTTTTCTAAGGTGGTGCTTAAATCTGTGCCGTCAACATTTGATACAAAGTGAGCTCGCATACCATTCTTTGCGTATGGTTCCATGGCATCACAAATCATGGCCGGGCCAAGATCTGATCCACCAATACCAATATTTACAATATCTGTAATTCGTTCACCGCTGAAGCCTAACCATTCACCACTATGAACCTGATCACAAAACTTTTTCATTTTGGCCAAAACAGCATTAATCAAGGGCATCACATCTTGGCCATCGACAATGACCGGGGTATTACTGCGATTCCGTAACGCCGTATGAAGAACCGCACGGCCCTCGGTATGGTTCACTGTTTCACCGGTGAACATACGCTCAATCCACTCAGGCACGTCTACAGCTACAGCAAGCTCTAATAACTTATCAACCGTTTCCTGGCTAATACGATTCTTTGAAAAATCTAATAATAAATCACCACTTTTCATAGAAAAGCGTTCAAAACGACCCGAGTCTAATGCAAACTGCTCACGCATTGAAACAAACTTAAGATCTGAGTAGTGTCTCGCTAAAGACTGCCATTCTGGGATATTTAAAGGTGTCATATTACTCTTCTGTTTTTCTTGTGAATTTACTGAGTTAAATAAGTTGTCAACGCTTCCCAACTGATTGTTTCCTGTTCGCCAGTTTCCATTGTTTTCACGCCAATGACTTTTTTAGCGACTTCATCGTCACCTAAGATCAGTGTCCAACGAGCCCCACTACGGTCTGCCCGCTTAAATTGGCTTTTAAAACTACCACCACCGCAATGGGTAATCAACTTCAAACCTGGAATTTGATCGCGAAGCGTCTCTGCCAACTGCAATGATTGTTTACTGGCCTGCTCACCCACGGCCACTAAATAAGCGTCAATTTTTTCTATTTTTGGTAATGAATTCATTGCTTCAAGTAAAGCTATCAAACGGTCTAAGCCAATCGCAAACCCTATCGCAGTAGCACCTTTCCCGCCTAATTGTTCAACAAGTCCATCATAGCGTCCACCTGCACATACCGTACCTTGCGAACCTAAATGATCCGTCACCCACTCAAACACCGTCTTGCCATAATAATCAAGGCCGCGCACCAAGCGTGGATTGATTTCATAGCTTAGGCCAGCATCATCCAAGTTTTGACATAAGGCTTCAAATTCTTGTTTGGATACCTCATCCAGGTGATCGAGCAGTTTGGGCGCGGCCTCATTTAAGGCCTGCATTTCTGGATTTTTACTATCTAAGATACGCAGAGGATTAGTATGCAATCGACGTTGACTGTCTTCGTCTAAGGTTTCTTTATTAGCTTCAAAATAGCTTATTAATACCTCACGATAAGCTAATCTAGCCTCTATTGAGCCTAACGAGTTGATCTGCAAACTAATGCCTTTGAGGCCCAGTTTTTTCCATAGTCGAGCCGTCATTAAAATCATTTCAGCATCAATATCCGGACCACTAAAACCATATGCCTCGACACCCAGCTGGTGAAATTGACGATATCGACCTTTCTGTGGGCGTTCATGACGGAACATCGGTCCCATGTACCACAGACGCTGAGTTTGATTCAACATACCGTTTTGCATTGCAGCACGAACACAACCGGCGGTGCCTTCTGGACGAAGGGTAAGATTGTCACCATTACGATCGGCAAAGGTGTACATTTCTTTTTCAACAATATCAGTCACTTCGCCAATCGAACGACAAAATAACTCTGTCTTTTCTACAATCGGAAAACGAATTTCTTGATAACCATACCCCGTCAGCACCTCTTTAAGTGCAGTTTCAACTGCTTGCCAATACGGAGTTTTTTCGGGAAGAATGTCATTCATACCCCGAATCGAACGAATAATCTCTGCCACGCTTAACTAATATCCTTTATCGGAATGATTTTTTCTTGATTCTCAGCCTGCCGCTGTATACGTTGACGGATTTCACGCTCTAACTCATCGACCAAAGCCTCATTATCAACCTTATGGCTAGGTTTGCCATCAACATAAAGCAAGTTGGGCGACCCACCGGTCAGACCTATATCAGCCACTTTCGCCTCACCCGGTCCGTTTACGATACAACCAATCACAGCGACATCCATCGGTTCAAGAATATCTTCTAAGCGACTTTCTAAGGCATTAACGGTCGAAATAACATCAAAGTTTTGTCTGGAGCATGATGGACAGGCAATTAAATTAATGCCTTTATTTCTGATCTTTAAACTTTTAAGAATATCAAAACCAACTCTAATTTCTTCGAGAGGGTCGGCAGCCAATGAAATGCGAATAGTATCGCCTATACCATCGGCTAATAACATGCCTAGACCTATAGAAGACTTAACAGAACCCGCACGTAAACCACCTGCTTCAGTAATACCTAGGTGCAAAGGCTGTTCAATTTGATCCGCTAATTTACGGTAGGCATTGACCGTCATAAATACATCTGAGGCCTTTAAACTGACTTTAAACTCAGGATAATTTAAGCGATCAAGAATATCTATATGGCGTAGCGCAGATTCAACTAATGCATCCGGTGTCGGTTCGCCATACTTCTTTTGCAGATCTTTTTCTAAAGACCCAGCATTCACACCAATACGAATAGGAATACCATGGTCTCTGGCACTATCTATAACCGCCCGTACCCGATCTTCCCGGCCAATATTACCCGGATTTATACGTAAACAATCTACACCAAGCTCTGCGACACGTAATGCAATTTTGTAATCAAAATGAATATCAGCAACCAAAGGTATATTAGTTAACTTTTTTATTTGACCAAAAGCTTCTGCCGCATCCATTGATGGTACTGACACTCGCACTATATCCGCACCCACATCTTGCAGTGCTTTAATTTGCTTAACAGTGGCTGCCACGTCCGTCGTTTCAGTATTGGTCATACTTTGCACCGCGATCGGTGCATCACCGCCGACAGGTACATTACCTACCATTATCTGACGTGACTTTCTTCGTACTATATTTGTTGTTGATTCCACTAAGACTTAATTCCTAACGTAAACTTTGCTATTCCACCTTGAGTAAAAGGAGTCGTATCAAACAAAGCATCATTAAATTTAACGGTAACATTGGCAGCACTGCCAAGCGTAACCGTTAGAGGTGCAATGCCGGTTAAAGCCACAGTCTCATTTGCTTTGACTGTTTTATACAACAAGATGTTAGCATCAGCGTCACTTACCTCAATCCAGCAATCGTGAAGTGAATATAGCTCCAACAGCGATTCTGAACTTGCTACCTTTTCTGAAAGCTCATTCTGTGAAACTTCATCAACTTCAGGCGGAGTTTCTATTCCGAGTTCATCATTTGTTTCTGCTGGAGTTTCCATTTCTAACGGAGGATCAACAAGTTCTGCCGCAGATTCAAGCTCTGGCTGCAGAATATTTGACAGCATATCTGATTCATCATTAAGCTGCTCTACCAGCTCTTCTGTTGACATCGGCTCAACCACACTGGCATCAAACGCATCAAACTCAGGCTGCGCTTCTTGTGCTTGTGGCTGCCACGGTGAGTCTTCTATCGACTCATCTTGAGCAATATCTTGTGATTGTTGCCACTGCATATAGGCAAAGCCAGTAATAACAATTGCAATTAACACAAATAAAACCGGCATCCACGGGAATGTTTTGTTGTTCGATACGTTGAACTGTGGTTGCATCAAATCGGATTGTGATGACTTGTATTCAATATTAAATGCCGATAACAGCTCATCTTGTGGCATTCCAAGAAATTTGATGTAGCTAGAAAAATAGCCTCTGGCATAGGCTCGACCATGCAGTTTGTCCCATTGCTGACTCTCAAGATGAAGTATGGTGTCTTTAGTAAACCTAAGCTGTGCAGCGACTTCTGCAATAGAAAAGTCTTTGGACTCTCTGGCTAAACGTAAACGTTCGCCGACGCTTTGGCTGGATTCAAGTACTTGTACCGCATCTTCACTCACACTGGCCATAGTTAATACTGCCCTTTCTTAACTTGTTGTGTCTCATCTGAATCTGGAAAGCGTGCACGTAGCAATAATGCATAACTTGCCACTGCATCTTGATCTTGTAGTTGATTTTCTGTTTTTATTGCTAACAACAAGGCTTGCGATGTCCATTGAGAAATGGATTGGTATCGTTGGATATAAGCCCGAGCTTGCAAATAGTCATTTTGCTGATAACTAATATTCGCCATTTGAATAAGTGATTTACTCAAGTTTGGATTAATTTGTAATGCTTGGCGGAAATATTTCTCCGCTTTTTCATTGTCGGGAATGCGACTTACACACACACCTGCATTTTCCAAAGCTTGTGCCCGACTGGAATATAACGGGTTTTTTATCGCAGTTAAGAATCGCTGTTCCGCATCTTCATAACGCTGTTGTTGACATAAAAAAACACCATAGTTATTTTGTGCTTCAGAATAATCTGGCGCCCGCTTCACAGCTTGCAAAAAATGCTCTTCAGCCTTTTCAGTTTCTCTCAAGAGTTGAAATAACAAAGCGATTGTATTGTGAGTGCTCGGTAAGTTGGGATCTTGTTGTAATGATCTTTCTAATTTTTCCAGCGCAGTTTTGTAATCACCGCGTTGCATATAATTTAAGCCCAAGCGCATATTAATTTCTGCAGCTTTTGGATCTGGCGCAACATGCTGAACAGGCTTATTGCCACCGCCAGTAGCGGTACATGCCGTTAATGTCAGCCATATTAGGATTAAGATGATCTTGTTTGAGTTCCCTATCATTGCTAAGCAACTTCCTCTTGTTGTTTTAGTCGCTGAGTTCTCCGGGTCTTATCTTGTACCTCACCCGCTAACTGCCCACAGGCAGCAACAATATCATCACCTCTTGTTTTTCGTATAGTCGCAACGAGACCAGCATCAATTAGTTGTTGTTTAAAACGCATAATCACATTTCTGGATGAACACCGGTAATCTGTGCCAGGGAAAGGATTGAATGGAATCAGGTTAATCTTGCTTGGTAATCCTTTGAGGATACGAACCAAGTCTTTTGCATCTTGGGCGGAATCATTAATGCCATCCAATAAGACATATTCAATGGTGATATGGCGACGCTGATGTCCATCGACATAACGTTTACATGCCGCCAGTAATTCTTTAATTGGGTACTTATCATTCAGCGGGATAATTTCGCTACGTAATTTATCATTGGCCGCATGTAAGGATACAGCCAAACTCACATGACAATCTTCACGTAACTTATCGATCATAGGCACCATGCCTGAAGTACTTAACGTCACTCGTCGCCATGAAATTCCGTAAGCCAAATCGTCACGCATTAACTTCATTGCCGCAATTACATTTTTGTAATTCGCCAGCGGTTCTCCCATACCCATCATCACTACATTGGTAACAACACGATTTCCCTTAGGATCTTTACCTAAGGCTTCATTAGCCAACCAGACTTGCCCTATAATTTCGCTTGCCGTGAGATTACGATTAAAGCCCTGTTGAGCAGTAGAACAAAAAGTACAAGCCAGAGCACAACCAACTTGTGACGATACACACAATGTTCCCCGCCCATCTTCGGGAATAAATACTGTTTCTATCGAATTACCGCATGAAAGCTTAATGATCCACTTACGCGTGCCATCTTTCGAGATATATTCATGCTGAACTTCAGGGGGGCTAACTTCAGCGGTATCCAGCAACTTTTGTCGTAATGTTTTGCTTAGATTTGTCATTTCAGCAAAATCAACAACGCGGTATTGATGTATCCATTGTAATAACTGACGCGCACGGAAGGCTTTTTCATCAAGCTCGACAAAAAAAGCTTCCAGACCTTGTAGATCCAAACCCAGTAGATTTGTACGCTTCATATTATTTATTTCTTATCGAGTACGAGCACAAAGTTGATCTTCAGTGAAGAAGTATGCGATTTCACGTGCAGCACTTTCTGCTGAGTCAGAACCATGAGCGGCATTTTCATCAATACTTTCAGCAAAATCAGCACGAATTGTGCCCGCTTCAGCATCCGCAGGATTAGTTGCTCCCATCAAGTCACGGTTTTTTAATACCGCACCATCACCTTCAAGCACTTGAACCATGACAGGACCTGATGTCATAAAGCTAACAAGCGCACCAAAGAATGGACGTTCACTATGTTCAGCGTAAAAACCTTCAGCTTGTTCTTGGCTAAGGTGTAACATGCGAGAAGCCACCACTTGTAAACCTGCTTTTTCAAAGCGCGAGTAAATATCACCAATTACATTTTTTGCTACAGCATCAGGTTTGATGATAGAAATTGTACGTTCAATCGCCATTTTTGTTTCCATTTAAGAAGTTAAGTTAAAATCAGCCCATTCTACCATCTTATGTTTGTCCTGGTTGCTCTATTATCTGACTCTGGGAGCTGTAATCTAGTATTTCAATTTTGGATTTTTGTATAAAACCATTACTATCTCATTCACCAGCAAATAGTTAAATAGGTATACAAGTCAAATATGAATCAACCATTCTTACGTATAGGCCTCTATATCCGAAGAGATGAGCCGGTAATAGAGCACGCTGCCATTAAAGTGATCGAGTTTCTTCAATCTAAGTCTCTCACTATTTTCTTAAATGAACCGCTCAGTTTTTTTACTGGCCTAGACGTAATATCGATCAACGATTTCCCGCAATCTTGTGACCTCACCATTGCTATCGGTGGCGACGGCACCATTCTCTCCGTTTCTCGTGCATTAGCAGGAACCACGTTACCTATTGTCGGCATTAATGTTGGTCGTTTAGGCTTTCTCGCAGATCTCACATTGAACAAGCTAGAACAGCAGTTATCAGCAATTTTAGAAGGTAAATATCGAGAAGATACCCGTTTTTTATTACAAGCCGCCATTAACGGTGACGAAGCTAATGCTATAGCCATGAATGATATCGTGGTTCATGCTCACCAAAGTCTACGTATGATCGAGTTTGAAACCTATATCAATGGTCATTTTCTTAATAGTCAGCGAGCCGATGGTTTGGTTGTTGCCACACCAACCGGCTCAACAGCCTATGCCCTATCTGCCGGTGGACCAATACTCGATGTTGATCTGGATGCTGTTGTGCTCGCTTCAGTCAGCCCTCATGCCCTTAGTAACCGACCGTTAGTCGTCGCCGCCTCTAATACTATCGATATCGTTATCAGTGAACAGAACTATACTAGTTCAATGGTTACCTGTGACGGACGATCAGGGCAACTCCTCCAGCCTGGAGATACTATTCGGATTGAACGACACGTCAATAGAATTAAATTATTACATTTAGAGGATCATGACCATTACTCAATCTTACGAGCCAAACTAGAATGGGGTAAAAAACTCACATGCTAACTCAGTTAAGTGTTCGTCACCTAGCTGTCGTTGACGATCTTGAGCTCACGTTTTCCAATGCGATGACATCGCTAACGGGTGAAACAGGTGCCGGAAAATCATTATTAGTCGATGCATTAAGTCTCGTGTTAGGTGATAGAGCCGATACGAATATGATCCGTCATGGCTGTGATCGTGCTGAAATTTCTGCCAGTTTTGATACAGTTAAAAATCAACCATTACAACAATGGTTAAAATCACAAGAACTCGATGATGATGCACAATGTCATCTAAGACGCACTATCAGTAAAGATGGACGTTCTCGTGCATACATTAATGGTAGAACAGTCCCGCTAAGCCAGTTACGCGCAGTGAGTGAACGAACAATAGATATTCATGGCCAACATGCACATCAGTCATTAATCCGTGCTGAAACACAGCGTTTGCTGATAGATACCATTGCAGGTACTGGTCGTCAGTTAACCGCGCAGGCTATCGCCTATAAAGAGTGGCAATCATTGCAGCAACAATTATTGTCACTGCAGCAACAAACCCAAGAGCAGTCCGCCCGTTTAGAGCTATTGCAATATCAAGTTAGTGAGCTTGAAATATTGGAGCTAACTGATGACGGTGTTCAATCTCTGTTAACAGAGCAACAACAACTTGCTCATGCAAGCCAACTCATCAGCATAGTTGAATTAGGTCTACAGAGACTGTTTGATCAAGAACAAAATGATGCCTATAGCCTTATCAGTTCTGTACTAACCGAATTAGAAAAATCGCAAGAAGTGGAACCGCAATTCACTAATATTGTTGAAACACTTAACTCCATAATTATCCAACTAGATGAATGTGGTGGCGACTTGCGCCATTACCTCGACAGTACTCACGTTAATCCTGATCGATTAACTGAAGTAGAAACCCAACTATCAACACTACATGATATTGCACGAAAACATCATGTTGAAATCGAATCGTTGCCAGCTCATTATCAGCAACTGAGTGATGAGCTAGCGGGCCTAACTGGTTTAGACAACCGGTTAGAACAATTACAGCAACAACTCAATGAACAAGAAAAATCCTGTCGTGATTTGTGTGATGAAATTCGACAAAAACGTCACTCTGCAGCAGGGCCTCTCGCAGAACAAATCACTGAATCAATACAACAGTTAGCTATTCCGGGTGGACGAATAGAGATTGTCATCACCCCACTGCCAAATAACCATTTCAATGAGACTGGCGCTGATAATATTCAGTTGCTAGTCAGCACTAATCCCGGTCAAGCTGCAGGTGAACTTGGTAAAGTAGCATCAGGTGGTGAACTGGCTCGCATTAGTCTTGCTATTCAGGTGGTGACCGCGGGTAGCCGGAGTGTGCCAACCTTAGTCTTTGATGAAGTCGATGTCGGAATAGGTGGTGGAATTGCAGAAATTGTCGGTCGTCATCTTCGAAAATTAGCCAGCACGCAACAAGTTATTTGCATTACACATTTACCTCAAGTTGCCGCTCAAGCCCAACAACAGTTACAAGTGCGCAAGCAACACTCTACTGACAGTACACATATCGAAATTTTTCAGCTTAATGAAATTGAACGCATTGAAGAAATAGCCCGCATGTTAGGCGGCGTTACACTGACTGAAAAAACGCGACTTCATGCTGAAGAAATGTTATCTGACGTTTCTAATTAGTTTAGCGTTTGAAAGAATTCTTTTCTTCGAAATACTTAGGCTGCAATCTGCTTCGCCTAAACAGAGTTAGGCGATCTTTCTTTGCGGATTAGTTGAAATACAATTTAGATAAAGCCTATTTTTGACACTGCTGACAAATGCCATATATGTACAATGCATGATCGGTCATTTCAAAACCTTTTTCAGCAGCAATTGCACGTTGACGCTCCTCAATCACTTCATCAGTAAACTCTTCAATACGGTTACAGCGCACACATAATAAATGATCATGATGAGTCCCATCTTCTAACTCAAATACAGCGTGGCCACCATCTATGCTTAAACGTGAGACGAGTCCTGCATCTTCAAATTGAGTTAATACGCGATACACCGTAGCGAGACCAATCTCTTCCCCCATCGCTAGTAACGCCTTATACACATCTTCAGCACTTAAATGCCGCTGTTCTGTTTTTTCTAAAATTTCTAATACTTTTAATCTCGGCAAGGTGACTTTTAACCCAGCTTTTCTTAAATCCTGACTTTCCATTTTATTGATACCTCGTCGAAACACAGTGATTAGAGTATCATCTCACACTGGTAATTAACTACAGAAACTAAATACTAAATGAAAACCTTTCTCATTGTCAGCTTTTACGTCTTTGTTTTACTAACCAGTGCTTGCAGTAAAGATAAAATACCGGGTGTTTATCGCATTGATATTCAGCAAGGCAATGATGTCACACAAGACATGGTCAACAAACTCAAAGCCGGCATGAGCAAAAGCCAAGTCGCCTATATCATGGGTACTCCATTACTTATTGATACCTTTCATCCAAATCGCTGGGATTACATCTATAGTTTTCATCCTGGTAACGGCCAACGCGAACAACGCCGTCTAACTTTATTCTTCACTGCCGAAGAGACACTGAGTCATATCGAAGGTGATACCCGTACGGTGGCGCGTGAAGACTTACCAGAAAGCAGTCGCAGCGATACCAATGTGGTGGTACCTCTCAATGAAAACAAAACAGGGCTTTTCCAAGGCTTGTTGAATTCAATTGGTTTGGGAGAGGATGAGCAAGAAATTCGGCCTGCGGAAACATCCGAGACTGAAAACAGTGCTACTTCTGAAGAATCAGAAGAGACCACAGAAGAAAACGAACAGTAATAATAAAAGCCCTAGCTATTACTAGGGCAGTACTTTTACCTTTATTAGTCTGCTACAACTTCAAATTCTGCTGAACTCGGGTTATAGCTTAGTAATGCTCCAGCAGGGATATCAAAATACCAGCCATGTAGACTGAGTGATCCCTCCTCGACACGTTTGCGGATACATGAAAACGTCAACAAGTTCTCCAGTGATACTAAAATAGATTGTTGCTCACACGTTTTAATTTGAGTTTCATATGCTGCTGTAGGTATTGCTTGTTGGACCTGCTCTTTTGCAAGCTGAGCAATCGATACCCATGAATTAATAAACTGAGACTGTGATGAACCATCATCGTCCCACAAAGCCTTAATTCCGCCACAGTTAGCGTGGCCCATAACAATGATATTCTCAACTTGAAGATTGTTCACCGCAAACTCTAACGCAGAACTGGTTCCATGGTAATGTCCATCATCTTCACATGGCGGCACTAGGTTGGCCACATTACGAATAGTAAATAAATCACCAGGGTCACAATCCGTTAATATGGCAGGGTCAACACGAGAATCACAGCAAGCAACCATCAATGTCTTTGCTGGCTGACCATTTTTCATACTGTCATACAAATTACTGTCATCGCCAAAATACTGCTTTTTAAAGCGTCGAAACCCATCAAATAATTTATCTGTACTAGCCATTAACTTAATTTATCTCATAAAACTTAAAAAAAGGATTTGTCACTCACTATCGTGCTTAAGTCATCACTATAGTCATGACAGAAGTTTAGCGAGATATATAACTTAAGTGTGGTAATAGATTTCAGCCGAGCTGCCGGTGTCAATCTCATCACTATCATCTTGCCATGGAGCAACCCAGTCATATAATCAATGTATTTGAAATACACTAAATTGATTCACCTTACTAAGGCAAAGCATCAATCAAGGTTTATCTAATCGAAGAAGGTAGACACATCATAGCATTGTTGGAGTGTAACTAACGCATTGCAGGCGTCAATAGCCCATGAATTAAACAATCGCAGGTGAATTTACTGGACTGTCTATTAATCGCATCTGACAATGCAATTCATTAATTCTAACAGCCTCAATGATGATGCTAGTTTAAATACTTGTAGGCTCATCCTTGAGCAAATAAGTATTAACTTGAAATGTGGCCGTCGTGCAGATTTGCCTGTGTGAAAGCTTCAACACAAGAGTTCACAGGAGAAATCTACCAGTCCAGTCCTATAGAGCAATTCATTACTGAAACTATTTTTTACGTGTTGCTTCAGTATTCGCTGCAAACCATTTGCGTTTAATTGCTTTGGTTCTCGCTAATTCAAGATTAGCTTCATACCATTTTTGTTTGGTATCAGCATGTGGATCAGATCCAATATTTGATTCATACCACTTAGATTGATTAGTACGCGCTGCCTCCAAGTTAGCTTCGTACCATCTTTTCTTGCTATCACTGACTTTTTCATCATGGATCTCATACCAGTGTTTATCCGTTTTTACTTGGTCTAAGTTAGCTTGATACCATTTTTTATGACTTGCTCTAGCAACGGCTAAATTAGCTTCATGCCATGATTTTTTCTCATGGCTATAGTGTTGATTATTAGCTTCATACCATGGTGTACCGGTAGATTTCGTTGCCTCTAGGTTAGCTTCATACCATTTTTTACGTGTTGCTCTAGCAGTAACTACCGCTTTTTCTAAGTTAGCTTCATACCATTTTTGTTTCGTATTCAGATGCTTAATCTGGTTTGCTTCATACCATGGTGTACCATTAATCTCGGCAGGAAATTGATTGGCTTCATACCATTTATTTTGGCTCTGGCGTGCTGCTTCCGTATTAGCCGCAAACCATTTTTGTTTAATCGCTTTAGTTCTTGCTAACTCAAGGTTAGCTTCATACCATTTTTGTTTAGTGGCCGCATGGGGGGCAGCATATAGGTTAGCTTCGTACCATTTATTTTGGCCTGCACGCGCTGCTTCCAAGTTCGCTTCATACCATCTTTTTTTGCTATCGCTAACTATTTCATCACTGATTTCGTACCAGTGTTTTTCCGTTTTAATTTGCTCTAAGTTAGCTTGATACCATTTTTTACGGCTCGCTCTTGCAGTCGCCAAATTGGCTTCATACCAAGATCTTTTTTCTTCACTATAACGTTGATTATTGGCTTCATACCATGGAGTTCTAGTTGACGTGCTTGCCTCTAGATTAGCTTCATACCATTTTTTACGTGTTGCTCTCACGGATGAAACGGCTAATTCTAAATTAGCTTCATACCATTTTTTCTTTGTATCCAGATGCTCTACTAAGTTAGCTTCATACCATGGTGTGCCAGTGGTAACAGCTGATTTTTCATTAGCCTCATACCATTTTTTTCGGCTTGTTCTAGCAGTCTCAAGATTAGCCTCAAACCACTTTACTTTAAGATCCATTGTATTCGTCATATTTACATACCTCTGAGTAAACTGTTTTCGATACTACAGGAATCAAACATGTTTCCACAAGGAAACAATGGTTATTTAGCTTATATTTTCATGCTTCATTTACTCAAAACAATGCTTCTCAGCCTTTACCTGCTGCAGCATTGAAATTTGTTGTTTTACTTGCAAGATTCGTCTTTGTTCTTTCTCTTCAACTAAAGCTGAATACCCCAAATATGCGAAACCCAGCCATTCCCCAATGACAGGAAGCGTGCCCACAATAGGCAGGGAATCTACTGTAATCATCGCAGTAGCAATTTTATTAGCCCCATCGTCATAAAATCCAGGTTTATAGGTATATTGATAAGGATGTAAATAACGAATACTGTTATCGATCTGCGCACAACTCTGTTGTCTAATTTCTTGTGTTGCTGCAACCACTGGTGGTTCAAAATATATAGGCTCTAAGGGAACAGGGGGCATAGGCACAGCCATGGCGGGTGATACCACAGATAATAAAGCTGTAATAACAGCATAAAATATGAGTTCCATTACTTTCATGAGCCATTTCTCCAATTAAGTTCTATGCCTGTACTATCGGCAACTCGACAGAAAACTCCACTCCATGTTGCCAATTTTCTGCCCAGACAGCCCCCTTGTGTTTATCTACGACTAGTTTAACTATATATAAGCCTAATCCAAGGTGTGGTTGTGATTTATCTAGCGCTGAACTTCTTTTAGAGACCATAGGTTGAAATAGTTGCGTCTCGATGGCTATAGGTAATGCCTTGCCCCAATTTCTCACCCTCAAATGACAGAAGTCGGTACCGCTCTCAAGCTTCAAACTAATCTGACTGCCTTCATCATGGAAATCAACGGCATTGCTGACCAACTTATCTAGCATTTGTACTATCAGCTCAGCTGAACCATTAATCATGACTGCATTATCCGTTGATTGTAGTTCGAACATTACATTTGGATAAATATCTTGATAGGCAGCGCTTAGTTCTAACATTAACGTGCGTAAATCGAAAAGAATAAACTCAGTATTTTGAACCGTTTGCTCTAGACGACTAGCCTCACTCATCCTAGCAACGATGTCGTTAATACGTTCACTGCCCGATCTCGCTCGCTCAAGATAGGTTTGGCCACCTTGCTCTATAAACGCTTCCACATGTTCTAGTGAGGTTTTAATGACTGCTATTGGCGTACGTAACTCATGAGCCAATCGTGATGCCAAAGCTTCTAGATAATGATTATAAAGACCCAACCGTTTAAATAAGTGGCCAAAATTCTGTCGTAATTCCCCTAACTCATCGTGTTCATTACTAGTAAGAAAATCACCCGCAACACGTCCCTCTTGATTCACAGCTTGTGCGATATCACGATTTAATCGTCGTATCCGTAATGACAATCGACTCGCAAAGCCGAGCAATACGACAACGACAATCGAAAACATAATTAAGGAAGTATTTAATAAGGTCTTTACGGCCTGATTCTGTAGAGCCAAAATGGTATTAGTATTTTTCTCTGCCACGACCGCAGCCACGACCTGACCGTCTATGTATACCGGATGTGAAGCGACTAACATTAATGGCCCCTCCTCCCCCGTTTGACGTCGCTCTGAAGCTTCGTGTCCGTTCAGGGCAGCAGTGACCACCTGACCAGATAATACTGACTGTTCATGTGATATTGACTCATCATCTGAAATCGGTTGCGTTAAAAACAATTGATAAAATAAATCTGACCAGGTTCTCAGTTTAGGTTCAGCGACAATGACATCACCGTGTCCTGCTGAAGCGAGCTTAAAATATTGCCTATCAAGTAACCATAACCTGACCCCATCCTTTGCCATTTTACTCAATAAGCCAGTTAACTCTGGCGATGGTAGAAAAAGCTGGCTAAACGTCTGACTATCTCGAACATCACCTATACCGATGACCTGTGTTTCAGAACCAGCAAGATCAACATCAATTAAGGCTAACGCAAGACTAGAAGGCATCATAGATGACGGCAACGATAACTCTAGACGGTAACCGTACGGCGACATTTGCCACTGTGCTTTAATTAACGGTTGGGCTTTAACGATAACAGGATCCACATAGCTGCCTATATATTCATAAGCATTTATTTTTCCTGGCGCACTGGCACTTAATATATAACGATGACTACGTTGTTGTTGATCAACCACAGCCAAAATAACCGCGTCACCACCGTGGCGTTGAAAACGCGTTGAATCACGCAATACAATTTCGTCATCAACCACATCCAGTAATAAGGTTAAATTACGGTCATGCTGGGCGAGAATATAGCGCGCCGAAATATCCTGTGGATCGATTAACTGTTGCCCCGGCCTAAGTTGATTACTAGTGGGAAAGGTCTTCAATAATGAACTGTAGGCAAGCCATTCATCGTTATAACCATCGATTTGAATCGGTGATGTTATCGCCGTGACCTGACTTTTTAATGAGTCACCATGTTTATCCCTCAATAATTCACGTTGTCTGAGAATCTCCGGATATTGTTCGACTAGCGCACTACTCGCTCTTGCAATGGTGGCGACTGATTGAGCTTGCTCCTGCTGCAATAAATTTTCAATGGCTTGGATATAACGTATTCCAAACCAAGGCAATACCAACAGAACGACAGATACTAGCAGTAATTTACTGCGTAGTTTTAATGTTGAGAATGGCCATATTTTCACTTAATTAGGCTGTGAATCTAGCCAGCGATAACCCAAACCATACACCGTTTCAATCGCTGTAAATTCATCACTTACCGCAACAAACTTCTTGCGTATACGTTTGATATGAGAACTGATGGTATCTTCATCGACATAAATATTAGCGGCTTGCATCAGCTGCTCACGCGTTTTGACATGCCCCACATAACGCACCAACGCATGCACCAACCAAAACTCAGTCACCGTTAGGGCCACGGGCTTATCGTTATAACTCACCATCATTCGGGCACCATCTAGTTTCAGCTTCCCATGAATAATAAGATCCTCGGCAACAGCAGGAGTTTTCATTAATTCTAGTCGGCGAAATAACGCAGCAATACGTGCTTGTAAATGGGATAGACCTATATCTTTAGTTAAATAATCATCAGCCCCTAGCCGAAAACCAGAAACAGTATCAAGTTCACTATCACGGGCGGTCAGAAAGATAATGGGGACTTTGTCAGACATCGCGCGAAGATCACGACACAAATCAAAACCACCTTCAGGCTCATCGGCAAGACCGATATCAATAATGGCTAAATCAGGTAAGCGTTGCTGAAAAGCTGAATACGCAGATTGACGGCAGTCATAGGTATCGACCTCATAACCTTGTCGTCGCAGTGCTTCCGCGTAATTATCTCGAATCGCCGGTTCATCTTCGACAATTGCAATTCTCCGTCCCATGTCTTGATTTCCTCTCGCCTTTTTTCTGCCACATTCTATCGTCACATTGCCTTAATCGCGACCCTTTATCTCCACTCATGTGCGTTGTAATAGTTATACCCAATTAATCTGAAGATGCAGTTTTCAGAGCTTATCCAGCACATCAGGACAAGGCGCAATGCTTTGGGAATGATAGCTCATTTCCAAGCATTGTAACGCAGTACTGGCTTGCTGGATAAGCTCCCGAAGGGCAAGACGATAAACGCACATTTTCTTCGTTATAAAGCCTTGAATTAGAATTACTAATCCTACGGCTGTATGCCTTGAACATGCACATTTCTCACCTTGCTGAACTCTGCATCTTCAGGTTATTTGGGTATTTAACTCGGCGCAGAAACGGATTTCCACTAGTCAGGGACGACACGCTGAATCACCAATAGGAGAACATAATGAATAAAAAAATTCTTGGTTTAGCCATTTTATTATCAATTAGCACCAACCTTATGGCTAACAGTATCCATGAGTCATCCAATAATAATGAAGTCACCACCGGTGGTATAGGTCTAATAGCCGGCACTCTAGTTGCTGGACCTTTAGGAGCCATCATAGGTGGCTCTTTGGGTGTGATGACTGGACATCATCAAACACAAGCTGAAACTATATCAGAACAACAACAAACACTAATTTCACATCAACAAACAATCACTGAACTTGAAATCGAACTCAAGCAAATGGTTATTACTTTAGATAAAGCAGAAAAATCGGCTCAATATTTAGAATCAAAACAAGTACTCAATCAGCAACAACATTCTGAAGACTTAAGCCAATTTGCCACAAGCTACCAATTAGATATCTATTTTTTAACAAATAGCACTGAACTACATCCTATTGCTCAAGACGGTTTAAGGAAACTATCTGAATTACTACAGCGTCATCCTCAACTTCAAGCGAACCTTGAAGCTCATAGCGATTGGCGCGGTAGCAATGACGACAATTGTTTATTAGCTAAACGGCGCCTAAGTCAGGTGAACAACCACTTGACCCAAGCTGGTGTAAACCCCAGTCAACTGTTAGCTACAAACTATGGTGAGCGCCATAACTACGATACATCCACTTGGAGTGAAGCCCTATTTTATGATCGCCGCGTAAGCATTTCTCTCAACTATTTTGCCGATTAAATCAGTTTCAGCGACCTGAGGGCCTGTTGCTCTTTCATATTTGCTATTGTTGAGACTGAAAAGACCTCAATCAAGGCACGAAGATTGATGTTTAGTTGTGCTAAATGAATGATGAGCAACGCCGAGTGAGGTTTTTTCAGCCTCAACCCGAAGGGCTGGGGCTATTTTCCCACCCAGCTGCGTTGTCAGTCACTGATATAGAACAACTAAATTACGTTTCTTCCGCCTTGCTGGATGTAAAAATAGCCTCCAGCAATAATAAATATGAACGAGCAACAGGCCCTAATCAGCATCCTCGGATGCTGACTCTTTTTCATGTTTATGCACGTTTTCCCAGAGCAATACACGTTTATCAATTGCAGCATTAAATGTGCCTTCAGGATATTGACCTTCGTCATTACGCTCACCGACTGTCATTCCGGTTAATAATGCTAATGCCTCCTCGACAGTCTCGACGGCATGAATATGAAAGTTACCTTTAGCAACCGCATCAATCACATCTTGGCGTAGCATCAAATGCTGTACATTACTCCGTGGAATGATTACCCCTTGCCCTGGAGCCTGACCTAAGCTTTGGCAGACATCAAAAAAGCCTTCGATTTTTTCATTCACGCCACCGATGGCCTGAGCTTCGCCATGTTGATTCATTGAGCCGGTAATCGCCAAGGCTTGATTGATAGGTAATTCAGCAATTGCCGATAACAAGGCACATAACTCCGCCAATGTGGCACTATCGCCATCCACCTCACCGTAACTTTGTTCAAACACTAGACTGGCAGACATGGAAAGTGGTTTATTCTTCGCGTAAGTCTTGCCTAGATAACCACTTAAAATCAACACGCCTTTACTATGAATATCACCACCTAATTCAACTTCGCGTTCAATATCCAAAATATCGCCATCTCCAAAACGACAATTGGCTGTTAAGCGTGAAGGTTGGGCAAAGTTAAAACTACCAACCGTAAGTACTGATAAGGCATTCACCTGCCCGACTTTATATCCAGTTACTGTTATCCGGGTAATATTGCGTTCAATTTGTTGATAAAATAGACCCCGCATGCGATCAACGCGTTGCTCACGTGCAGTTAATGCCTGTTGGACATGTTCTTGTTTAACCAACTTAGCATCATCTTTCTTCGCCCAATAGGCTGATTCCCGTAGTAGATCAGTCATATCACCTTGGTGCAGGGAAAACATTTCACCGTCTTCAATGGTTCTAGCACCATGCTCAATCACTCTGGCAACTGCAAGCTTATCTAAATGTAATAAGTCTTCTTTATGAACCGTGCTGGCAATCAAGCGAGCGTAAAGCTGCTGATTTTCGTCTGTTCGTTCCATGTGCTCTTCAAAATCTGCAGCCACTTTAAATAGTTCGGCAAACTCTGGATCTAAGTCATACAACTGATAATACAAATTACGATCACCTAACAATATCACTTTCAAATCGAGGGGAATGGGCTCGGGTTCTAATGATACGGTGGCCACCAAACTATACATTCGCTCTAAGGTATCAAACTGTACCTCTTTGGCTTGAAGCGCTCTTTTCAAGCCGTCCCAAGCATAGGGTTGCATTAACAATTGCTCAGCATCCAAGATGAGGTAGCCCCCATTTGCTCGATGCAAAGCCCCTGCTTTGATCAAACTAAAGTCCGTGATCAAAGCTCCCATCATCGCCATATTTTCTACGCAACCTAATAGGCTTTGATGATTCGGTAAGTTTTCATACACAATAGGCGCACCAGCAACAGCGCTGTTATCGACAATCAAATTAATTTGATAACGTTTTAACAGTGAATCATCTAAGCCTAGACTTGATTCCTCAGTATTTTCGGGTGGGGTAATAAATACGTCAATATTATCTCGAATATCGTCTTGCATCGCATCAAAATATACTTGTAATTGTGGGGAACTCGGATAGGCATGTTTCAATTTATTAATTTGCCGGCTAATCACTTCGATCGTGACTTCAGCATTTAAGTCCGACACTTTTTTCAAGTTATCCCGTTCCCACTCACGTAACTCCAACAAGGTATGTTGCATGTCTTCATGCAATGAGGCGATGGCTAACTCTGTGTGCTCTTGCTGTTCGAGCGGTAATTGTTCAAACTCATCACTGGTCATCGGTTCGCCATCACGTTTCGCTGCAAATGCGTAACTGCCATCTTGCAGACGTAATAACACCACACCATGTTTATCGGCTTCCACTTGTAGAGCACCAAACAAACGTACTCGATGTGTCCGGGCCGACTCTTCTATTGCTCTGATACGACCTCGATAATATTCATCATCAAGTGCGTGGGGGATCTCTGTCTCCAAACGTTCAATCACATCTTCTATATCATGTCGCAATTGCCGACCCTGGCCTCCCGGCAAAGAGACAGCCCAAGGTTTTTGAGGATCAACAAAATTATGTAAATATGTCCAATCTCGAGCTTGAGGTCTATGTTTTATATGCTCATCTAAAAAACGTTTCACCAAGGTATATTTGCCAGAACCTGATGGTCCCATCACATAAAGATTATAGCCATCCCCATCTATATTTATCCCAAAATCAACCGCGTCGAGCGCTCTTGATTGTCCGATCATCGTTGCTAACGTATCTAATTCTGACGTCGATACAAAACTAAATTTTTCTGGAGAACAATATTGATACAGATCATCTGGAAGTAATTGAGTGGATTTCACCATAATTTTCTCTAGCCTAATAAGATTTTTTAACTTAGGATACCCCATAGCTAGAGATAACAGTGATTTTCATTGAGGTGGAGCAGAAACAATGGCCGAACACGAAGAAAAACGTCATTTCGTTAGAATGAACATTGAAACACAGGTTACTTATGCCATTCAGGGTGAGAACGCAATAACTCATCATGGTACAAGTGGAGATCTTAGTGCAACGGGACTACATATGGTTACCGATTATGCTCTAGCAGAAAACGATATCATTTCTATCGTGATGAACCCTAGCGGTGACCGATTACCACCCTTTGTTGCAGAAGGTAAGGTCATGCGAGTTGAACCGGATGAAAATAATGCGAATAAATTCCGAGTTTCCGTTGAGTTAACCGTAAGCTCATAAAGAAACTAACAAGCGTTAATTAAAGCCAGTAACTGCTTTTAGTCATTACTTTCGACATTAGGCCCATCACCCATTTAACGGGAGTGGGTAACTCAGCTCCACCCGCTTCTAAAGCAATGGTGCCATGATGATGTTCATCTATTTTCATTTGCTCAAGTACAGCTCGACTTTTTAAGTCTGTTTGGCTCATCTGCTCTAGATGTTCGTCCAAATGTTGAACCACTTGTTTTTCCGTTTCAGCAACAAAACCCAAACTCCATTTATCGCCAATTTTCCCAGCCACAGCCCCCATCACAAAAGAACCGACATACCATAAAGGATTCAATACACTAGTATGGCCACCAAAATGTCGCACCCGTTGCTGGCACCAAACCAAATGATCATTTTCCTCCAGTGCTGCTTGCTGCATCGCCTGTTTAACATCGGGTAACTTAGCCGTAAAAGCTTGCCCTTGATACAACGCCTGTGCCGATACTTCCCCCGAATGATTCACCCGCATTAATCGTGTCGATAATACTTGCTCAGCGTGAGTGAGCTCAGCCTCATCGATATCAATACCCGGCGTTTTTCTTGCCGTTGTTTCAGGTTTTCCAACTACCGTTGTTAACCCCTTGTCACATTCAATAATGATGTTATCAAGAAAACTTATGTGTCTTATTTTTCTCATTATTTTGGCCAAAAATTAAAATAATTCAACATCAGGTGTTGGTGTATGTTCAGGAACAACCAGCGTTCCCTGTTCTACTAATTGGTGGTAACTTTGAGTTTGATTACGACCATTATGTTTGGCGTAATACAATGCCCCATCTGCTTCACCGATAACATCAGATGATGTTTGCTGTCCTGTTATTTCAACAAAACCAATGCTGATCGATACCTTACCAACTTGAGGAAAATTATGCTCTGCTACAATCACCCGCAAACGATCAAAGGCATTCATTGCATCATCTTCTGTTGTCGCTTTTAACAAAACGACAAACTCTTCACCACCATAACGATAAACCAAATCATCATCACGCATACAACCCGATGTCATTAATCGAGAGACGAGGATTAGCACTTCATCACCGTATAAATGACCAAAGTTATCATTAATTAATTTAAAATGATCGATATCAATGACGCCCAACCAGTTACGAGGTTTACCACTAGTACGTCGAGCATCATTGATGTTTACATCAAATAAATCATCATTGCCATTAACTAAAATCTTGGTAATTTCATCATCTAGCGTTTCGCGATTAAATAAACCCGTTAACTTATCACGTTGTGTTTTCTCAATTAATGCAACGTGATTCGCATAGACCTTAAAAATGCCATGCACCGTTTTTTGTTCATATGTTGTTGGTTGTTGGCAGCTTTGAACTAAAATCATATAGATGTCTTTGTTAGCATCAAAGCTAGGATAAATAATCTGCCAACCGGTGTTATCTGCATTAGCAATCGCTTCACACTCTCCATGCTGAGAGATAGACTCAAATGCCGCCGACAATTCATCAGAAATCGGCTGTGACTGTTTATTATTTTGTGAGGATGAAATCACACCATTAGCCGAAAAGGCTAACAAAGAAATCTCATGTTTTTCACCTGTTTTTTGAACTCTAAATAGGCGAATATTCTTGGTGGGAATCAGCGCATTAAGTGCTATCAACAAGCTTTTTTCTAAAACTATTTTCTCTGTATGGCTGGTAATAGTGACTAAGCTATCAACAATTGTAATGGCATTGTAATTATGCTGATTCATTTAGATTTTTTAATATGTTAAGAATATTGACCATACTCCCATGTAAATCACAGGGTTGCTCCATCAATAACAATTAGAGGGGACGTTACTCACTCTACCCTTCTATTTTATTAAAATACTCCTCTAAGGTTTCAGCCAACTGGCGCGGTTGGAATTTAGGCACATAAGCATCAGCACCTACACTTTTCCCCATACTTTGATTAGCCGCGGCTGTTAACGAAGAATGCATAATCACCGGTAAGTGTTGCATGCGGGGATCAGCCTTAATTTTTTGCGTTAATACATAACCATCCATTTCAGGCATCTCAACATCGGTTAATACTGCTTGAATTTCAGTCGTAATATCTCGTTCTTCTTCTGCACATTTTGTCGCCAATTTATCAAGCAAAGCCCATGCCTCGGCACCATTTATAGTGGTTAAATATTTTACCCCCATATGCTCTAAACACTTAGTGATCTGTGTACGAGCAATTTTTGAGTCATCCGCAAATAAAATAGTGCGCGTGTGTTCGGTATCAAGCTTATTAATACCATCAAAGATAGTTTCATCATAAAAGCTGCCCGCATCTGCTAGCACTTTTTCCACATCCATAATCATCACCAAGCGCTTATCAGGTAGCTCCGACACGGCGGTAACTAGACCTCCCATGCTGCTTGAAATAAGTGGAGGCGGCTCTCTTACCTGTTCCCAGTTTAACCGCTGAATAGTATCGACAGCTGTCACCAAAAAACCCTGTACTAAGGTATTGTATTCAGTGATCATTAAAATTTTTGGCTCATCCTTTGTTTGCAAATTACAAAATTTTTGCAAATTAATGATCGGCACCATATCACCGCGCAAACTGACAAAACCTTCGACCCCATCAGCCATTTCTGGCGCACTGGTTATCTCTGGAATATTGAGCACTTCACGTACCTTAAATACATTAATGCCGAAGACTTCATTTCGGCCTGTACCGTCATCAGTACCTAGGCTGAATAACAGCACTTCTAAATGGTTAGTCCCTGCAAGCTGGGTGCGCTCATCAATAGAATCTATAAATGTAGCCATGTCATCTTCTCTTAATTAATATTAAGTTCAAATATATTTACTAAATATACCTTATTTTAACGGCAATACGACGATAGTCTATGCCTCTTTTTCATCTTTATCGGCAAGAATTGCCTCAGATCAATATTCATTTTTCGTTAAAGTACTGTTTTTCAGTGACTATAAGGGTAAGTACTAGTCGCTAAATGCAAAAATTAAGCCTAGTTTAATGACCACTCTTGATTTGGACTCTAATACCACAAATAAATTTCTTTGAGCTGTGTAATCGGGAAATGTGTACTTGCTTTGCCCAAAGCAGTTAGAATTATGCTTAATATTAAGTGTTTTAAAATTTTGGTACCGAGAGCGAGATTTGAACTCGCACGAATTTACATTCACTAGCACCTGAAGCTAACGCGTCTACCAATTCCGCCACCTCGGCATATAAAATCGCACATTACCGACTGAGAAATCGCCTGTCAATGACAAATAAAAATAAACAAGACCCGCATTCTAAACGTGAATCTGAGAAATACGATAATCCGATCCCAAGTCGTGAATTCATCCTAGAACTTCTCAAACAAAACAATCGTCCATTAACTCGTCGTAATATCAGTAAACTCCTTGGTATTAAAGGTGAAGCCCAAACTGAAGCGCTACGTCGTAGATTAAGGGCGATGGAACGAGATGGCCAGCTGTTACGTAACCGAAAGAATGCCTATGGTGTGGTATCAAAAATGAACCTTATTACGGGTAGAGTGACAGGCCACCCAGAAGGTTATGGCTTTTTAATTCCTGATGAGGGTGGCGACGATCTGTTTCTCAGCCAACGTGATATGCAAGCTGTCTTGCATGGTGATCGTGTCGTCGCCCGTGTAACAGGTATCGATCGTCGTGGCCGAAAAGAAGGTGCTATCGTCGAGGTCCTACAACATGGCAATCAACGTATCGTGGGAAGAATACTCGTTGATGCTGGTATTTATTACCTGATCCCAACTAATCGCCGAATTAGCCAAGACATCCTAATCCCCCCCAAAGGATTGATGGGTGCAAAAGACGGTCAGGTCGTAGAATTAGAAATCACTGAACAACCTAATCGTCACCGTTCTCCGTTAGGCAAAGTCATCACCGTGTTGGGTGATCATATGGCACCGGGTATGGAAATTGATATTGCCTTACGTGATTTTGAGTTACCTCATACATGGTCTTTAGCAGCGATAGCACAAGCCGAATCGTTGGGCGATCAAATTCCCGAATCAGCCATCGAGGGTAGATTAGATCTACGTGACCTCCCACTTGTCACTATCGATGGCGAAGATGCCCGTGACTTTGATGATGCAGTTTATGCCGAACAATTAAAGTCCGGCTCATGGCGTTTATGGGTCGCAATCGCTGATGTCTCAAGTTATGTCGAACCCAACACTCCCTTAGATGATGATGCACAAGAACGTGGCACCTCAGTTTACTTCCCAAGCCAAGTCATTCCCATGTTGCCCGAAGCATTGTCCAATGGTTTATGTTCGTTAAATCCAGCCGTTGATCGATTATGTATGGTCTGTGAAATGGTCATCAACACTGACGGTGAAACTGAGTCCTATCAATTCCATCAAGCAGTGATGAATTCGAAAGCTCGGTTAACCTACACAGATGTAGCTTCTATGCTAGTTGATCAAGATAAAGAGCTGCGTGATAAATATACTGACGTTTTACCTGGCCTGGAAACCATGTATGACTTATATAAGGTTATGCTTACTTCTCGAGGCCAACGTGGTGCCATTGATTTTGAAATGACTGAAACTCAGTTTATTTTCGATGAGAACCGTAAGATCAAAACCATCGAACCTCGTGAACGAAATGATGCTCACCGCCTAATCGAAGAATTCATGGTTGCCGCGAATGTATCTGCCGCTAAATTCTTATTATCTAATGAGCTACCTGCTCTATATCGAGTGCACGAAACACCTTCTGATGAAAAATTATCGGGCCTGAGAGATTTCTTAGGTGAGTTAGGCTTGATGTTGGGTGGCGGTGATGAGCCTCAACCTGGGCACTACGCATCGTTACTTAATACGGCTAAAAAACGTCCTGACGGCCATCTAATACAAACCGTCATGTTACGCAGTCTTAAACAGGCTATTTATACGCCAGAGAATGTCGGTCACTTCGGTCTAGCTTTAGAAGCCTATGCGCACTTCACCTCCCCTATTAGACGCTACCCTGACTTACTGGTGCACCGCGGCATTCGCCAACTTATTACAGGCAACAAAAAAGCCAACTGGCGTTACTCCAATGAAGATATGGTTCAATTTGGCGATCACTGTTCTATGACCAGTCGACGTGCCGATGAAGCGACCCGTGATGTTAGTGACTGGCTGAAATGTGAGTTTATGCAAGACCGTGTAGGTGAAGTATATGCTGGTAATATTAGTGGTGTCACTGGCTTTGGACTATTTATTGAACTCAGTGAAATCCATATAGAAGGCCTAGTGCACGTCACATCGTTAAGCAACGATTATTATCAGTTTGACGCCGCAGGTCACCGTCTTACCGGTGAACGTAGTCGCAAAGTTTACCGACTTGGTGATAAAGTAAATGTAAAAGTAGTACGCGTAGATTTGGATGAGAAAAAAATTGACCTAGAAATTGTGTAAAATAAGCATATTTTCCTTGACCAGAAAAATAAAGGCAGTAGAATTGTCGCCTTTCCAGATGAACATGGAACTTTAGCTTCCAAAACAACGTAACTGTTCGTTCATAATGGTGAGTGTAGCTCAGTTGGTAGAGTCCCGGATTGTGATTCCGGTTGTCGTGGGTTCGAGCCCCATCATTCACCCCATTTTCTATCTGAAAATATCGATAAAGCAGCCTACTTATTGTAGGTTTTTTTATGCCTGAAATTCATGTTACTGTTCCAATACATTTATTTAGCTAATAGAAACATCACAGGCAGTAAAATGACACAGCCAACTCTTACTCAACAAGTAAATGCAGTACTTGCAACCCTTACTTCTGATATAAAAAATCATAAACTAGAAATCCCTTCCCCCCCCGATCTTCTCATTAAACTTCGTGAAGTAGCCGCTAACGGCAATTCCACCATTGATGACATTGTTGCTGTCGTCAAACATGACCCTCATATTTCAGGTCGACTAATAAAGGTGGCTAACTGTGCGCTCTTTGGGGCTCGTCAACATGTGACCAGTGTAAAGGCAGCTGTTTCTCGCCTTGGCTTATCAAAAGTACAAAACTTAATTATTGGCTTAACTATCGCTCAAAGTATGATGCAGGCGAAAACACTTGGCCTAAAAGATTACTTTGAAACTATCTGGCAACAAAGCAATCGCGTTGCTGCGATAAGCTCTGTTTTAGCACTGCGAAAAACAAAAATAGATCCTGAAAAAGCCTTACTTGCTGGTATGGTTCATAATATCGGTACACTTCCGTTGGTTCTACGACTTCACCGTATCCCTGAACTACAAAATAACCAAAAAGTCTTACAAATGGTTGCCGATGTAGTCATTCCGAAACTCTACGCTAGCGCAGGTCAGTTGGTCATGAAAAGTTGGAATTTTCCTACTGAAATTACAAACATTGCACTTTCTCATCGTGAGTCCCAGCGGGAAGCTGGTAATGAAATCAACTTAGATGACATTGTGTTGATAGCTCACCGACTAAGTAAACTAACTGACTATACTAAAATTAATGGTGATGATTCTTCTCTGCTTAGCATCCCAGCATTTATGCTGTTCTGGAATGACCAAGAACATGCCGAAGAAGAACTTATATCCTTCCATGAAGAAATAGATCAAATGATGCAAATAATGAGTAACTAACTGACATATCGAACAATTTTATTTTAGTCACAATAGTTAGATAAAAAACATATAATTTACTTGCTAAGCCTATAAAGGCTCCGTATAATTCTCGTCTTCATTGCCGGTGTAGCTCAGTTGGTAGAGCATCTGATTTGTAATCAGAGGGTCGTAAGTTCAAGTCTTATCTCCGGCTCCAGATATATAAAAGCCTCAGTATTTATACTGGGGTTTTTTATTGCCTAAAATTTAGCTTTCTTAATTACACATCGCATTTATTAATCCTTCATTACCGTAGCGTCTCAAGATCGAATCACCCACTTCTTTAGCTCCCCATTTTTATTGTCCCGAATTAACACTAGTACCTAAGTACACTAGCAAGGCTAATGCCCTAGTGATATCGTAGAATCAGTGACTGCTCTCAATAATTGGGAACACTAATAACAGCAATATCTGGGTTCAACCTTCTAGAGGAGTGAGAATCATGAATAATTGGTTATTTGTAACAGTTCTTATTGTGCTCGCCACAATCTGGCATTGGTTTCATAACGTTAAAAATCAATCCATGCGCAAAGTAAGAGTGCCGGCTAAACGAAAACTTCAGCCCTTTCATGGCGTAAGTATCCGTCCCTGCTCGCAACCATGTGAACAAGTTCGTTCTATGAAAAAAGTACGGTTTTTATCTCGTGAAACGCCTCACTTGCCTGTCGATGGTTGTACCAACCAGAACTGCACCTGTTCATATTCTCACTATAAAGATCGCCGTCATATTGATGACCGTCGATTCATAAATAGTTTTTCTGATAGTGAACGTCGGATAAAAGTAGATCGTCGGGATCAAAGCTTTGCCTGATAATTCATAGGGAAAAACAACAAGGAATAGTTGCCTTATAGCTCTGTAATATTACTGTGAGTGCCGTTCCACTTGCAGTAAGACTACCTCTATCCGTCACCCACGGCCGTTGTCCTATTGGACGAATTCACCTTGTAGTTATCTATGCTATTCTTGCTTGGTATAGTTAACTGTCGGGGTCGATATAAATCGCATATCTTCCTTGTACTGTTCACCATTATAAGACTAGATTTTCGGGTAAGTTTCCAGCTCCTTGGGTCACGTTCATCCCGATTGTTAATACAATAAGACGTGAGTAATAAGTAACTGTTGATATGACTAACTTACCACTGAAAAAAGCTGACGAACTTGCGGTTAGCCTCCATCAGGACAATAAGCTGATGTTGGACGCTGTTTTTCATGTTTTGCCTGATCTATTTTTCTTAATGGATCCAGATGGCACGATTCTAGACCATCACTGTCAATCTTCGTCAGATCTATATGTGCCACCACAGTCCTTCCTCGGCAAAAAAATGCAGGATGTATTGCCTACGGATACCGCCAACCAATTCACCCAAAATTTAAGTTCACTAAAAAATACTGGTGGTTTTGTTACCTTTGATTACGATCTAGAAATGTCTGAAGGCATCAGACACTTTGAAGCTCGGTTGACTCAACTTCCTAACAGCATGCACATCATTGCTGTAGTTCGCGATATTTCAGATCGTAAACAAGCCGAAGAAAAGTTGGCAAAGAAATCAAAGGAACTGGCATCAACAAACAAGCAATTGCAATCGACGAATAAAAGCTTACTCGCAGCACAACTACAAATTGCTGAGAGTGAAGATAACTACAGCAAATTATTTAATCTGTCTCGTGACGGTTACGTCATTAATAAAGGTTCAGGAGAGTTAATCAATCCAAACCCGGCTTATATAGAGATGCTCGGCTACGATAGGGAAGAAATATTTAAACTGACTTGGCGAGATATTACCCCTGAAAAATGGATAAAGTGGGAACTGGAAACCTTTGGTAGTCAGCTGATCGAAAGAGGTTTTACTGACTTATATGAAAAAGAATATATTCGGAAAGATGGCACTATTTTCCCGGTACAAGTACAGGCCTTTTTATTAAATCAGCCAGACAGTATCGACGAGGCTCTTATTGCAGCGTTCGTAAGAGATATCAGCGATCGAAAACAGGCTGAAAGCGAACTGCAAAAACTATCCCGAGCTGTAGAGTCTAGCTCTTCGAGCGTCATTATTACTGATCACTTCGGCAATATCGAGTATGTGAATCCCAAATTCACTGAAACAACGGGCTATGAAAAAGAAGAAGTCATTGGTCAAAATCCAAGTCTTTTACAATCTGGTGAAAATCCAGATTCCGTTTACGATGACTTATGGAAAACGATATCTTCCGGAGAAGAATGGAAAGGCGAATTTCATAATCAGAAAAAAGATGGCACCTATTACTGGGCGCGAAACTCAATATCCGGCGTTAAGAATGATGAAGGCAAAATAAGTCACTATATTTGTATTCAAGATGATGTTACCCATGAGTATGAACTTTCAGAAAAGCTCAGTTACCAAGCCTCTCACGATGTATTAACGGGTTTAATAAACCGACATGAATTTGAGCGTCGAATAGAACGCTTACTGGCTACGCTCAAACAAGACAAAGGTAGGCATGCCTTATGTTTCTTGGATTTAGATCAATTCAAAGTCGTGAACGATACCTGTGGCCATATTGCCGGCGATGAGATGTTACGTCAGATAGCCACATTATTACAAAACACCGTAAGACATCGTGACACGCTGGCTCGTTTAGGCGGCGATGAGTTTGGCGTGTTAATAGAGCATTGCTCACTCGACGATGCCCATCGCGTCGCTACTTCTGTTCTTCAAGCCGTCCAGGATTATCACTTTTCATGGGAAGACTATAGTTTCAAATTAGGGGTAAGCATAGGCTTAGTGCCTATTACAGAAACGAGTCCCAACCTGATTGAGCTATTAAAAAATGCGGATGCTGCCTGCTATGTCGCTAAAGATAATGGTCGTAACCGTATACATGTACATGATCTTGACGATGCAGAAATTATTCAACGTCATGGTGAGATGCAATGGGTCACACGTATTAATAAAGCATTAATAGAAAACCGATTCTGTCTCTATGCCCAAGCCATCGTGCCACTCCATGCTAATGGCGGCAAACACTATGAGTTCCTGATCAGAATGATCGATGAACAAGGAAAAACGATACCCCCTGGTGCATTTTTACCTGCTGCCGAACGCTATAATCTCATCTCAAAAATTGATCATTGGGTGATTGAAGCCGTTTTTGATTTATTAGAAAATAATCCTGCGTTTCTTAAACAAGTCGACTTTTGTTCTATAAACCTATCTGGTCAATCACTGACTGATATGAGTTTTCAGGATCATGTCATAAAGAAATTCACCCATACTTCCATCCCACCCGGAAAAATCTGTTTTGAAATAACCGAAACGGCTGCCATTACCAACTTAAGCACCGCCACCTTGTTTATTTCTAAGATGAAAGTATTGGGCTGCCAATTTGCGTTGGATGATTTTGGTAGTGGCTTATCTTCCTTCGGCTATTTAAAAAACTTAACCGTAGACTATCTAAAAATTGATGGTATGTTTGTCAAAAATATTGTCGATGATCCTATTGATCGTGCCATGGTCAAATCCATTAATGAAATAGGACAAGTGATGGGAATGCAAACCATTGCTGAATTTGTTGAGAATGATGAAATACAAGCAATCTTAAGCGATATTGGAGTAAACTTTGCCCAAGGTTATGGAGTAGGTAAACCAATCCCATCAAATGATATCTTAAAATATGATTAGTGTAGTTGGTGTTTAACTCAATAATAAGAATAAATAACATTTACTAACTGGAGCCCTTTCATGTGCATACATGATCATCAAACAGTGATCGATTTAGGTTTCACCGAGCAGGAGATACATGCAGGCACACATATCTGTTTCATCTATAGTAATGAAGTTGAACGCCGAGATATTACAGTAAAATTTCTAGCCGGGGCTTTTCACGATAATGAAAAAGTTGTCTTTTTTGCCGATAACTGGGATACCGATCAATTTCGAGAACAACTAGCTCGTGAAGGTGTAGATGTTGCTTCAGCAGAAAAGTCTGGTCAATTAAACATTTCCGATGTCTCGGTAGCTTATTACCCCAATGGTCAATTCACTGCCGAAGAAATGTGGGATAGGTTAAGCTCGGCCTACGATGATAGCATCGAAAATGGCTATAAAGGCTGGCGTGGTGCCGGAGAAATGACTTGGGCTCTTAGAGATGTTGCAGGCAACGATCAATTAATTAAATATGAAGCAGGCATTAATGAGGAGATGAAAACTCGACCTTATACCGTTTTCTGCCAATATGATGCTAATTTATTTAGTGGTGCCATGTTATTAGAAGTTTTACGTGTTCACCCTTATATGATTGCAAAAGGCCAAGTCGTAAGTAATCCTCACTACGAAGCAGCCTAAGCTAATTTATATGCTGTAATAAGATTTCTACATAAAGGTAAGCAACTTATCTTGTTTTTATATAAGAACAGTTAATACTTCCTAATATTGGTTATAAAATCATATAGATAGACAATCTAAAGAAAAAACATTATTATTTTTGTTCGAGTTATAAACGTAGTTATCTGTTAATTGTGAAAGCAAATAGGCAGGATGCATTATGAGCAAACTCACAAGCTACATAAAACAAATGTCTTTCTGGTGGTTTGTTGCCATATTTACCTCACTGGTTATTGGCATTTCCGGCAGTTTGATTGCTCTTCAAAGTTATTTGGTTCACGGTGAAATTAGTCGTGAATTACTCATCATCGGTCTTATCGCTACATCCCTGACTGCGATCACTGTTGTGACCATTGCCGGTTTTGTCTTTGATCAACTTCGGGTTGAAGACGAAGACTTACAACTGGCTGCCCGCGTATTTAACGATGCCCATGAAGGCATTGTTATTGCTGATATGGATAATACAATTATCGATGTCAATCCTACCTTTAGCACGCTCACTGAATATGACCGCGATGAGCTTCTTGGTAAAAGTACTGACTTTCTGATCTCCAATAATAATAAAGGAAAATTTTATCTCCACATTTGGCGTGCACTCGCTAAACATGGCCATTGGAAGGGTGAAATCTGGAGTCGTAAAAAAAGTGGCCAGATGTTTATCGGCCGACTAACCGTTTCGACCTTGCTGTGCGGTGAAGGTGAAACATTACATTATGTTTGTCTTGTATCAGACATGACAGAAAGTATAGAACAACAGAAAAAGCTTGAGTTTATGGCGCATTATGATGTGTTAACCAAACTGCCTAACCGTGCTTTATTTGCTGAACGATTTGACAGTGCAATCTTACATAGTCAACGAACACATTCTTTACTCGCTGTTTGCTTTCTCGATTTAGACTATTTCAAACCAATTAATGATAACTTTGGCCATATCGTTGGCGACAAATTACTTATTGAAGTTGCTCAACGTATCAAGATTAATATTCGAGAGGATGATACCGTTTCTCGACTAGGTGGTGACGAGTTTGTTTTGTTATTAGGTGACCTCCATTCAATTGCCGAATGTGAACAGTTATTGATGCGTATTCACAGTACACTGGCCCAGCCCTACATCATAGAAGATCGTACTATCGAGATCAGTGCCTCCAGCGGCGTAACAATCTATCCACAAAATGATGCTGATCCTGACACCTTATTACGCCATTCTGATCAGGCGATGTATAAAGCTAAATTAGCGGGCCGCAGCCATTATCAATTTTTTAATGCTGAAGATGATCAGCTGGCCATACAAAAACATCATCAACTACAAGAAATTCAAGGCGCGCTCTTACGCGAAGAATTTTGCCTGTATTACCAGCCAAAAATCGATATGAAGACCGGTGTGGTATATGGTGCAGAGGCCTTAATACGTTGGCAGCATCCTAAAAAAGGTTTAATCCCACCATTAGAATTTTTACCCATCATTGATGGCAGTGATATCGAAGTGCAGTTAGGAAATTGGGTGATCCAATCTGCAATCAATCAACTAGAAATCTGGAAAGATTATGGGCTAGAAATTGAAGTTAGCATCAACATTTCTTCTCATCACCTACAATCTGCCTCCTTTTTTGTACAACTCACTTCTGCTTTAGAACAACACCCTAATGTCTCTTCTAAATATTTACAACTGGAAATACTGGAAAGTAGTGCGCTCAGTGATTTAAACACAATTGCTTCCATCATCAATACCTGTCACGATAATTTCGGTGTCAGTATTGCTCTTGATGATTTTGGCACTGGCTATTCATCACTTAACCACCTCCGACATTTGAAAGTAAAAACAGTCAAAATCGATCGTAGTTTTGTAAAAAGCATGCTTGATAACCCAAATGATTATGCCATTGTTGATGGTGTAATCAGCTTAGCTGACACCTTTCATCGCCAAGTCATTGCTGAAGGGGTAGAAACGACCGAACATGGCTTGATGCTATTGATCATGGGCTGTGATAATGCTCAAGGTTATGGAATATCCCCTCCTATGCCTGCCGAACAGTTTCCACATTGGATGAATAGTTATCAACCTAATCCTGAGTGGATTAAATGTGGCAACAATATACTTAGCCTCAAAAGCCGTCGACTTAAACTCTTCAAACTAATTACAAATCAATGGATAGGGCAATTCAAAAAAACGATTCATTCTTCGCCTGAAAATATTACTTCATGGCCAACAATGAAACAAACGCAGTGTCATTGTGGCACGTGGATTAAACGCTCCAGAAAAGAGAACATTTTTGACGAAAGTGATCTGAATGATTTAGACCAAGCACATAAAGATATGCACCGTGTAGCTGCTGAATTAAAAGAAATATACCTAGATGATGATATTGAGTATGCACGCAGTGGTGTTAAGAAACTTGAATCAACACTTGATGAACTGATTCAGATCAACATGCTTAATAAAGATTCGGTATAACTTTAAAGCTATGTCTGGCTGTAGAGATAAATAATTACTACGTTTGTTACCAATAAAATCACTGAAACAGAACGCCAAAAGACAATCGGATTACGCTCCATTAACGGCAGGCTTTCTTCTTTGAGATACACTAAGTTAGGTTTGCGTAAGTCAGTCTCCAACTCTGATAATCGCTCGTAACGATTATCAGGATTAACCTGAACGGCAGTACGAATAGCCTTATCCACCCAATGAGGAATATCACTGACATGATTACTAATTGGCGTATATTTCAAACGCTTGACGGAAGCTTGATCTGACGATCGTGAAAGCGTAGAGCCATAAGGTAGTTTTTTGGTGATCATTTCATAAATGATGCAGCCCAAAGAGAACATATCAGATCGTGCCGTGCCTGACTCACCTAGCAAGTACTCAGGTGCGGTATAGTTTTTGGTACCTAGTAACTCACTGCGCTGCACAGGGGTAGAAATATCAGCAATACCGGCAATTTTAGTTGAGCCAAAGTCAACAATTTTTACCACTCCATCAACGGTGATCATAATATTGCCCGGCTTTATATCTTGATGCAGCATGTCCATACGATGGAATGCCCGCAATCCAGATACGGTTTGCGAAACAATGTTTCGAATGACAGTAAGATCAACATCTGTTTGATCCACCATCCACTGTTCTAAGGTTTTCCCTTCTATGTATTCCATCACGTAATACATAAATCGGCGAGGCCGAATTTGTTCAACTGTCCTGATCACATGTGGACTGTCAATTCGTCGCCCTATCCATTCTTCTAGCTGAAAACGTTCTAAATAAGCAGGATCATCTTCAAAATTTACTGAGGGTGTTTTAAGTACAACTTTTTCATCGGTATCGGTATCTACCGCCAAATAAAGTTGGCTGGTTGAACTGGCATGTAACTCTCGCGTAATACGATAACCATCTAGAATCACGCCTTCATACAGTTCAGGTGGAAAAGGATATTCGGTCAATTGTGAAAAAACTTCATCGGCATCTTGTGAAGGTAATTCTGTAACCCTAATTAACTGACAACTAACATTATCAGAACTTTTATTTTCTAATGATTGCTTAACAATTGTTTCACACAGCGTATTTAAATCTGTTTCATCTGAACGGAGAATTTTAGTCAGTGCTTTATCTGCTAAATAATCATGCACACCATCAGTAGTGATCAAAAATAGGTCACCCACATCGACCGACAGTGACTTGTAATCAATATCCAGACGAAAATCCACCCCCATAGCGCGAGCAAGATATTCTTTCTCGCCCGGAATTTGAATACGGTGGTCCGTCGTTAACTGCTCTAAATTATTAGCACGAAATAAATAAATTCGTGTATCGCCCACATGAAAGAGGTGAGCCGTTGTCGACTTAAGCACTAAGGCAGAAAAGGTGCTCACTAAGCCTCGTGAGGCATCGCGATATTGATTGCTCTGACTAAATAACCAATTGTTAATCGCGGTTAAAACTTTACCACCTGATTTTTTTACTGACCAGGAGTCAGGCGTACTGTAATAATCTTCTAAGAATCCAGTGATACAACATTGGCTGGCTTGTTTTGCTTCGGCACTACTACTCACTCCATCAGCTAAGGCACAGGCGATTCCCTTGCCTGCTAATAAATTAAGATTGTCAGGGATGATATGACCTAAGGAATCTTGATTTTCTTCCTTAAGGCCTTTGACACTACAAGATCCAACTTTAACTTTTAGTTTAGCCGACACTTTCAACCCCTGAATAATAACAACTCACTCTAAATGAGTGAGTTGTTATTAAGTTTAGTCTTTCTATTTTAGTGCACATCAATCATTTGGACAGTACCATCCGGCAGAACCTCAGCCATCTGACCTGAAGGTTCATCCATAAACTGGACCGCTATCAATGTCACTACAGCTGTTCCAGCAATTACCCAGAAAAAGGTTTGTGTCGCAACAAATGATAATACGGTTAAGAATAACAAGGCACCAATATTACCGTATGCGCCTGTCATACCCGCAATTTGGCCGGTTAAACGACGTTGAACTAATGGCACGACAGCAAACACAGCACCACAACCGGCATTTACAAAGAATGCACAGCCCATTGTTGCTAAAACCGCTAAGGCAATTGACCATTCAGATGTAATGAAACTGAGCACAAAATAGCCTAAGGCAATACCAGCCATACAAATAGTTAAAGCCGTTTTACGACCAATTCGGTCACTAATGTATCCACCCCATGGACGCGAAATTAAGTTCATAAATGCAAAACCAGAAGCCATTAAACCAGCTTGTACCACAGTGACATCAAAGGTTTCATGGAAGAACAACGGTAATATAGAGACCACTGCTAGCTCGGAACCAAACGAGGCCAAATAAGCGAAATTTAATACGGCTACTTGTTTGAATTTATATTGGTGAATCTTAGGTACCGCTTTTACAAAGATTTCTTTGTTTACTTGGTAGATGTGATAAGCCTGATAGAAATATAAGGCAAACAAACCAACATAAATCGCATTTGTCACCGCTGCACTTAATAAATGAACACCCGTTGGTGATAACTTCCAAGCCAATAATGCTAAAGCAGCATACATTGGAATATTCATCACGAGGTATAACAAAAGATCACCTTTACTGGTAACTTCCATACCACCTGATTTTTTAGGTTTGAAATAGGTGGAACCTTTCGGTGTATCGTCCACATTGTGGTAGAAAATAAAGGCATAAACCAAGGCAATCACACCGGTTAACGCAACGGCATAACGCCAGCCTTCGTCACCACCAATCATCACTGCGAGTGTTGGTAATGCCACTGCTGCCCCTGCTGCACCGAAGTTACCCCAGCCACCATAGATACCTTCAGCTAAGCCCAGCTGTTTAGCTGGAAACCACTCTGAAATAAGACGAATACCAATCACAAAACCGGCACCCACAAAACCCAGCATAAAACGTGCTGCAGCTAGTTGTTCAAAACTATCTGCCATGGCAAAGAAGAAACAAATCACACTCGATATGCCCAATAACGTTGGGAACATGATCTTCGAGCCGTATTTATCCACCAGCATGCCAACTACAATTCGAGCTGGAATGGTTAAGGCCACATTTAAAATCAAAATTGTTTTGATTTCTTGGTCCGTTAAACCAAGTGTTTCTTTGATTGATATTAGTAAAGGTGCATGGTTAAACCAAACAACAAAACTGATAAAAAAAGCCATCCAACTTAGATGCAATATCTTAGTATTGCCACTAAAAGATAATAAGTTCAGTTTATGTGCAGACATAGTTTGAGAATTTCTCCAGTATGGTTATCAGTGTAGTGATTCCTGTATTGCTGGAACCATGCCACTTACTAAGCAATTGTTTATTAAATAGAAATACTAAACAGCAATAACATCTCAGCACTATGTTATTGCAAAAATAGTGGGTTTTGCACTATGAAAGTGCAGTAATTATACCTGCTATCACCTGCTATGCCTTGGTGTAACTACTGTAATTAGAAAGCTAGGCAGTCATAAACTATCTAGCAAAGATGAGAGTATTTAAAATTTAACTTGACCAAATAACCAGAATTTTTCAGTATCTACTTTTCCTACTGAAGCATCACCGGCATCATAATCTGCATACTTAGCACCCAGTGTGTAATGCTTTTTAAATGTTTTGGTTAATAAAACATCAAATTCGTCACCGGCATTCTTACTGCCTTTATCGGTTTCAAAATCATGGTAAATAGCCACTAATTTGACCCCCATTATTTTGCCTACAACAGTAACGTAGATATCTTCCAAACCTGTAGCCGGCGTTGATAAGAATTGATCGGCCCAACCTTGATAGGGATGATTTGTCCCTAAGGGCGTTTTAAAACTGTCAGTGCCATTGCCTTCCTGTAGCTCATAGGACACTTTGGCTAGCCAACCTTTATATTTAGCACCTAATTCACCTAAGTAATAACTTTGGTCATCCATAGTGCCATCTTTATAGTCATCTTGATTGGCAAACTCTGCGGTGTAGATAACCTTCCAATCATCATTAATAGCTTGTGAGCCGGTTAAACGTAAACCGAAGGTCTGTGAAGAAGTTGCTTCCGCATCGTTATAATCCAAGAAATAGCCATAGCCTTCTAACTTGCCCACCGACAAGCCGTTGTATTGCACATTGATCAGATGAGCATCTAGATCAATATCACCATCTTTAATAATGCCAGCATTTCTATCGTCGCCAAAAATAGTATGAACTTCATTTACCAAGGCATATTTGATCGTGGTATTGGTCAAGGATGTATTGCTCAGGCTAAAGGCATCATATTCTTGATGGTTTTGGCGCCATAACACGTTACCAACAAAGCGGTGAAAAGGAGCTTTACGATCTGTGATTTCTTGGCGGCCAAACTTAAATTCGGTATCAAAGCCGTTATATTGCAAATAGGCCTGATTAACCTCAGTACTGTCGGGATCGGCAATAGTTGAATAACTACTTTCACCATTGGTCGTGCTGTTATAATTATCGGAGCCTAAATCGGATACATCTTGAACTTCAATAAAACCGCTAAAACCATGGAAAGCAGCGGTCTTGTAACCTAATGTTGTTCGAACGGTAATAGCATCGGCATCTTTGAGTGCATTATCTTGCTCCACGGACTCATAGCGGACACGAGCAGAGAAACTCACATCGCCGCCAGATAACGCTTCATAAAATGAATCTTCAGCAAACACTGAAGGTATTGAAACTAAAGAACCGATTGCAGCAGTTAAGACTGCCATTGAAGCAACTTTTTTAAAATAAGGCATGTTATCCCTTCCTAATTATCAAAACTCAGATTTATTCCTGCGCCATGCAGCCTAATCTCACCCTGATATAGCAATTTTTTTGCCACAACTACAACCTTATGATTCTGAATATTTTATACCTCAACTCCTAATGCTTGTCATTATTTCTTTGCACCATCCCAGTTCAGAAAATATTTAAGCGTGCACCTTTTTATATCTATCCCTATTTACGACCAATTATCTTCTTCAGTTCAGGGATACATGAACCACAGTTGGTGCCGGCTTTTAATAAAGATCCAATATCATCCACTGTTTTTGCATCACCACAATTCACCGCATCTCTAATGGTATTTTCACCCACACCAAAACAAGCACATACAATAGGCCCAACATCCGGTACGCCCGCCCCCGGCTTGCCTGATAACAGTCCCATACGAACTTCGTCCGTTAGCTGTTCTTCAGAAAACTGTCGGCTTAACCATGTACGCATGGGCAAGTCATGTGTCGGACTGAGAAAGATCACACTCTCAATTTTTTCATCGACTACCTTAGCTGCCCGATAACTTGATTTCGCCGAGTCACTAAATTCTAGCCATTCACCGTTATCACCAAGTTGGTTTCGACTCCATTGTTCTGGCTCACTGATATTCTCTTCACCAGCCAATTCATAACGCCAAAACTGTTCACCTTTAATCTTTACCCAATATTGGCTATCCGTTACATTGATAGCTGTTCTAGACAATATGAAGCCATGCCAACTAGGTCGATACGGCCTCACTTTTACCGGAGTATGTTTGAATTCTGGTTGACCAGATATTGGATCTACAACCGGATTCACTAAAGCATCAACACGAGCCAAAGAGGCATATTGAGCATTCCAATGCATAGGAACAAATACACTGCCTTTTCTTTGCTCACTGCTTATCTGTACACGGACTATTGCCTTACCCCACTGACTATCAACTTGAGCGAGTGCACCGCCTTCAATCTTATGGCTCTGAGCATCGTCAGGATGAATTTCAAGAAAAGGTTCGGCTACATGACCATTTAGCCGAGCACTTCGAGCAGTGCGTGTCATGGTATGCCATTGGTCACGCACCCTGCCGGTATTTAGAATCAATGGATATTCTGCTGTTGGTTCATTTACTGGTCGCGTAAATGATACTGGAACAAACTGAGCTTTAGCATTTGCAGTAAAAAACTGATTATCAGTAAACAGTCTTGCTGTGCCATTAGCTTGCGTTGCTGTTACTGGCCATTGAATAGGCTCTAATGAGTCATAAGCATCATTAGAAATTTTTGCCATTGCCCCTAGATCAAAATCTCTAGCGCCATTATTTTCAAAGCTTGATAAGGCGGCATGCTCTCTAAATATATCTACCTGACTTTGGTATGAAAAGGCTTGTTCAAACCCCATCCGTTTAGCTACTTCACAAACGATCCACCAATCTGGCTTGGCTTCTCCGGCAACAGATAAAAATTGCCGTTGGTGACTCATTCTTCTTTCAGAGTTAGTGACTATGCCGTCTTTTTCACCCCAGCCTTGTGCTGGCAACAATACGTTGGCATATTCAGTGGTATCAGTATGTTTATCACAATCAGATATCACCACAAGCTCACATTTTTCTAATGCCGCTTTTACTTTATCTGCATCAGGCAGCGACACAACAGGGTTGGTTGCCATGATCCAAATCGCTTTGATTTTACCGCTGGCGACATCATTAAACATATCAACGGCTTTCGCACCAGCGTGCTTGGCTAGATTCTCGGTATTCCAAAAGCGTGACACTAAATCATGATGTTCTGCATTACCTAACTCCATATGAGCGGCTAGTTGATTGCTCAAACCACCTACTTCACGTCCACCCATCGCATTGGGTTGCCCGGTGATGGAAAAAGGTCCTGCTCCAGGTTTACCTATTGCTCCCTTAGCTAAGTGGCAATTAATGATACTGCTGGAATTATCGGTACCCGATGAAGATTGATTAACACCTTGTGAATAGAGAGTAACCACTTTTTCAGTTGCCGCAAACGACTGGTAAAACTCTAAAATATCGTGTTCACTCAAACCACATGTCTCAGCTACATTAGCGATATCGCATTGCTGCGCAGTTAATAATGCATCACCAAAACCTTCGGTATAGTTTTCTATATAGTCGGGATTAATAAAACTATGCTGATTTAAGTGCTGTAATAGGCCGTTAAATAAGGCGACATCTGTGCCTGATTTAATAGGCAAATGTAGATCAGCAATATCACAGGTCGCTGTTCTACGGGGGTCAATAACGATGACCTTTAAATCAGGTCGTTCTTCTTTAGCTTTAACTATGCGTTGAAATACAATTGGGTGGCACCAAGCTGTATTAGAGCCCTCGATAACTATCAAATCAGCAAGTTCAAGATCTTCATAACTGCAAGGCACGGCATCGGCCCCAAAAGCACGTTTATAACCCACTACCGCTGAAGCCATGCACAGGCGGGAGTTAGTATCGATATTTGCACTACCAATAAAGCCTTTCATCAGTTTATTGGCAACATAATAATCTTCAGTCAGTAACTGGCCTGAGGCATAGAAAGCGACGGCATCAGGCCCATGTTCGGCAATGATCTTGTTAAATCCGTCACTGACATGTGAGAGCGCTTCATCCCAAGAAGTTTGCTGACCATTCACCTCGGGATGCAGTAACCGTCCCTCCAGCCCAATCGTATCAGCTAAGGCAGAGCCCTTTGAACACAAACGTCCAAAGTTTGCAGGATGCTCCGGATCGCCCGCAACTGAAACAGACCCATCGTCATGTGTTGTCGCCAGTACACCACAGCCTACACCACAATAAGCACAGGTCGTTTTTGTAGTCTTAGCCATCAAACGTTTACTTCCTCAAGTTCGTTTACATACTGCTGTCCAAACAGTAAATCTTGTCGTAGGTGACTGATATCCTGTTGCATAGTCAGTAAAGTGAAATACCAATTCCCATCCATCGTATCGCCATAAAGCACAATGCCTACAATGAGGTCGTCCTTGATAACTAACTTTTTATAAATATTTCGTGCAGGATCTTTAAATACCATCACTTGACTATCTTCATCACCGATAAAATCACCTGCTGAATAAAGGTTAATACCGGTGACTTTTAACTTGGTCGCTGTGACGGTAGAAATATAAGAGGCAATACCTAACTCAGCTAAATGATTCGCGCATACTTTTGCTTGCTCAAATAAAGGGGCAACCAAACCAAATGTTTGTTTGCGATGCTGTACACATTCACCCACCGCATAAATATTCGGTGTATAGGTTTGCAAAGTATCGGTGACGACAATGCCTTTATCACACTCTATACCTGATTTTTCAGCAAGCTCAATATTTGGACGAACTCCAACAGCCATCACCACAAGATCGGCTTCTATTTCCACGCCATTTTTAAAACGTAGCTTTTCAACCCGCTCTGCCCCTAATAATGCTTCAGTCTCATGGCCCATCAAAAAGTGTAAACCTTTCTGCTCCAACTCTTCCCGCATCATGTTGGCAGCAGTCGCATCAAGTTGTTGCTCCATTAAGGTAGCACCAAGATGGACAACAGTGACATCCATACCTTGGATCAATAAACCATTTGCAGCTTCCAAACCTAGTAAACCACCGCCGATTACAACTGCTTTTTTATGCGTCTTAGCCGTTTCAATCATGACGTTAACATCATTCATATCACGGAAACTGATAACACCTTCTAAATCGCTGCCAGCAATGGGCAACATAAATGGATTTGATCCCGTCGCTAAAATTAAACGGTCATATTTAACCCTCGTACCATCATCGGCAATGACTTGGCGATGATAACGGTCAATTTCAGTGATGGTGACGCCGGTATGCAAGGCAATATTGTTATCTTCATACCATTGCAGATCATTAATGATGATCTCAGCTAGCGTTTTATCACCAGCAAGCACGGGGGACAACATAATGCGATTGTAATTACCATGGGGTTCAGCACCAAATACAGTGATGTCATATTTGTCAGGAGCAAGTTTTAATAACTCATCAACTGTTCTCATTCCAGCCATACCGTTACCGATAAGAACAAGTTTTTCTTTCATTAGTGAATGTCTTTTCTGTCAGTGAATATAGGGGGATTGCTGGCCACGATGAATACCTGCAGCTTGCTTATATAACAATAATATTAGGCTAAATAGCCATAAAATGCATGTTTAGATACAAATAAGGAAGTTGTAGCGAATTATACTGCGAGTGATTTTGTAGTGAAAATTTCGCGGTTTATTATAAACAGAGCGTTTAATTTACCGACGGTGAACTTAGTCTAGGATGCCATTCCCACCATTCATTTACGCCTTCTTCGGTATCGTCTTTTTTCTTGACGATATCCCAAGTCACAAAATAGTCGGGATCGATAATATCAACTTTGTGTTCTTCATTTTTATAATGGCCGGGGGTGGCAACAAACCAAGCTTCTAATAAAGGTGGTAAATGAAAGATAGCTGGCTTTTCGCCCTCAGCCTGTGGTTTTTGACCTTTAATTTTCATTAACTCAACAGAAAGGCCCTCTTCTTCATCGATCTTGACGACCGTACCGGCCAGTTGTGTTTGTTTAAGCACATCGCCATTTACAGCAATATAGGTCAGACCGATCAGGCAGGTTTTGTTAAGAAGATCATCTAAAGTCATAAGTATTTCGAAGAAAGTTAAAGGGATAAAACAGTTTAGATTATAAACCTTAGGCTGAGCTACGCGCTCAACCTAAGGTTAATTTCATTTCTACTGGTTAGTGTAAATCAGGCACTACACCCACTTGTGGCATGTTCGCTAAACCAATATCACGAGCATGTTGTTCAAAGCCTTTGTTTTTCCAGAAGAATGCACCCGGCATTGTGGTTGGAATAACCAAGACGTAGAACAATGCACGACCAGCCAATAAGGTAATAAAGATAGTTGGCGCCACTAATGCCGCTAATACCAAACCTATTGTCGTTTCAGCCAAAGCAAAGGTTATGGCTGCTGTGACTAATACACCCACAGCAATTAAAACGTTACGTGCTACGTAGCTCTTACCGAATGTGGTTTGTTGAACGTAGTGTGCTGCTGCACCTTCACCACTTTCAGTATTTAGGTATTTAGCATGGGCCATCAGACCTAAGCCTTCTGCTAATAAACCTAACATTGCTAAACCTGAGGTTACTTGCAGTAATGCTGTGTAATCTTGACCATTGTATGCAAATACTGGCACAGCCATGACTGCCAATAACAAACTACCTAAGCTGAGCGGTGTTCCAAAGAATGAGGTAAATACTTGCCAGTGATTCCAAAATGGACGGGCAGGAATCAAATAACTGCGGCACATATAATACAAACCTAACAGACCACTGATAACAGCAAACCATGCGGCAATCGGTTTTAAAGTCTCGATGATTTCTAACGGCAACCATATGCTTACTATCTCAAGTGCAGTTAGTCCTGCAAGACCAGTAAAGAACATTGCTACACCCAGTGCTTCACGACTTAATGGCGAATAACGTAAGTTATTAAAACCACGATAGAAACGCATCGGTTTACCCAAATGCATGGTTGACAGTAGTAAGCCAATCGCTTGCGCTGCAGCCATCACCATCAATAATGGAATGTAGGCAATGCTATTTTTAATCGCAACTAAGCTTTCTATGCCCATTAAGGCACCAAGGAATAGCACCATAAATGCACCCATTGAAGCTTGGGTGAATAAGGTGAAAATAACCAATGGATTTTCTCGTGAACTTAAACGAGACAAATTCCAGAAGCTTTCTTTGCCCTGTTTTTCATCAACCACTGAGCGGAAGGTTCCGTCTTCTTCTTTGTGGTATTTAATAGGCATATCATCAGTACGGCCCATTTCGTTTGGCATTGACTTTGTTTGTTGGAAACGAATATTTGGGTTGGTAATCGATGGATCTGGGAAACCAGGAATCGATGTTTTAATTTGCTCACGATTATCTGGCATGTTTTCAACCACACCAAAGTTCAATGCATTACCCAAGCACGCTGATACACACGCTGGTTTCAAACCAACTTCTAAACGATCCACACACATATTACATTTTGAAACTTGGCCTTCAACTGGATCTAGCTGAGGCGCGTTGTATGGGCATACCCAAGTACAATAACCACAACCAAAACAAGTTTCTGGATCTTGCAATACCGCACCATATTCTGCATGTTTGGTGTAAGCCTTGGTTGGGCAGCCTTTCATACATACTGGATTATCACAGTGGTTACAGGCCATTGAGATATTCATCCGTTTGTAATCGGGGTATGAGCCCCCTTCTACGTAACCTACTGAGCGGAACGCTAAGTGAGCAGGATTATCATTCTTCTCACTACACGCGGCTTCACAGGCATGACAGCCGATACAGTTATCTGCAGTAAAGTGGAAACCATGTTGTTTGTAACGATTTGGGTTGGTCCCGACTTCTGGGTTACCGTTGATGAACATTGAACGTTCTTCAGGCACCTCCACATCTGCCAAGTCCAATAAATCAATTTTGGTACCGTAGCGATTTTCATCATTTACTACAGGATCATTTAATTTGGCATAGTCACGTTCGCCACTACGCTCATCAAAAATAGGTCGTGGGGTATCATCTAAAGCCGGCGCATTGGAACCTAAGGTATCCAAATAATTTCGCATCATGAACCAAGGGTTATAACGACGCATTACTTTTTGCGTTGACGTCATATTATCTTCACGGGTACCAATTTCTATTGCTGGCTTAGCTGGGTTTTTCTTTCCCGCTGCTGGCAGTGGCGGCACCTTGCCAATGTTATTGACATCAAAATATTGAACTTTGATTTCACTTTGTTGTGTTTGTTTATTCATCTTTTACTCCAGCCCTAGTACGTACGACGTTCAACATTTAACTCACCTGCCCATTGTTGGTCGACAGGTTCGATACGTATTGCACATTGTTTAAATGCAGGCTGACGTGAATGTGGATCTAATAAGCCTAAGGACACACGGTTAACACAATCATGGAAATGGAATGGGATAAACACCATATTTCTCGATACACGCTGTGTGAGTTGCACCATGACTACGGCATCACCTCGACGACTGGCAATTCGAACATAGGATTGATGTTTAATGCCTAAATCAGCTGCCGCATCTGGATTCATCTCCATATACGGTGTTGGGCTATATTTGTTCATATTACCGATTTTGCCGGTACGTGTACGTGTATGGAAATGTTCCACCACACGGCCACTGTTCATCCAGAACGGATAATCATCATCAGGCACTTCATTGTTATCAATGAACGGTAATGGAATTAGGTTTGCCTTGCCATCCGGTGTTTGGAATTTACCATCAGTGTACAAGCGCGAACTGCCTTTCACGTCGCCACCTGCCACACCTTCATCATCATCTTCTTCACGGTATGGCCATTGGATGCCACAAGCTTCTTCAATCTTATCGTGGGTCATGCCTGAGATATCCAAGGTACGATCACCACCTTTAGACAATTGTTTCATTTCATTAAACGCACCTTCTGGTGTCTCAGGGAAATGAATTTTTTTGCCGTTAGGGAATCGCTTGGCAAGTTCTTTAAAGATCCAAAAATCCGATTTAGAGTCACCTTTTGGTTCCACCACTTGGCGAACGATATTGACCCGTCGTTCCGTATTGGTGAAACAGCCTTCTTTTTCAGCCCACACTGCGGCAGGTAAATACATATGGGCATAGTGGGTGGTTTCTACATCGGCATAGGCATCTTGAATAACTAGGAAATCCAGTTTTTCTAATGTTTTACGAATACGAGCTGTATTGGGCATCGAGGTCATTGGATTGGTTGCTACTAACCAAAGACCTTTGATTTGCCCTGTTTCGATAGCTGGGAAAATATCGGTTTGTGCCATACCGCGTTTTTTCGGGAAGAATTCTTCATCAATTCCCCAGAATTCAGCGATTTCTTTACGATCTTCAGCTTTCTCTAAATAACGATAGCCCGGTAAACCTGAACATGAAGACCATTCACGGGTACCCATCGCATTACATTGGCCAGTGATTGAAAGGCTTGTGCCACCTGGCTTACCAATATTACCAGTGATCAACGCTAGGCTATTGATGCCTACTACGCCATCAGAGCCATGTGTGCTTTGGTTAATACCCATGGTCCAGATACCCATTGCGGCACCTGCTTTTGCATATAAGCGTGCCACATTTCGAATGGTATCTTCATCGATGCCGCAGATTTTTGAAGCTGTGACTGGGTCGTAGTCTTTTACACACGCTTCGACTTCTTCGATGCCTTTGGTATGTTTGTCGATGTAGTCACGGTCTTCTAGACCTTCATCTAAAATCACGTACATCAAACTATTCATTAGTGCGACATCGGTACCTGGTGTAATCGCCAAATGCATATCGGCAAACTGAGCAAACATCGTTACCCGAGGGTCGATCACAATCACTGGGAATTTGCGTTTTTCTAGCGCTTCTTTTAAACGCCAGTAAATAATTGGATGTTGTTCTGGTAAGTTAGAGCCCCATGCGATCAAACATTCGGTATGTTCAAAATCTTCATAACAACCTGGAGGGCCGTCCGAACCAAATGAACGTTTATAACCCGATACGGCAGAAGCCATACATAAGGTGGTATTGCCATCGTAGTTATTAGTGCCTATACAACCACGTGCTAATTTACCAAGGGAATAAAACTCTTCAGTTAAAATCTGACCGGTAGAGACTATCGCAAAGCTATCACGACCATAGGTTTCTTGAATACGTTGGATCTCGCCACCCATATGATCAAGTGCCGAATCCCAATCAGTTTTTTTCCATGGCTCATACGGTTTATCGCGCATCAATGGTTTATCACCACGACCCGCCGCGTCAAACAGTTCGTGCTCGAAAATGCCTTTGATGCACAACTTACCACGGTTCACATCGGCATTAGCATTACCACGGGTGGCAACAGCATTACCTTCTTCATTTAAGCCTACTTCGATAGAACAACCAGTAGAACAGTAACCACAGGTGGTGTATTTCCACTCATGTACTTTTTTATCCACGATACGGATTGGGTTTTTTTCTTTACGTTTAAAAAACATAAAACAAGCCTCTATAAACTAACGCTATTGCACTTAATGAGTGCGAACTGAAGAAATTGTTTTAATTCTTGCCCCATTTCTGCACACCGTTCCCACGTATAACTAGTAATTTCAAGTCTTCCGTAGTACTTACGCAAAGACTACGCCAGATTTTTTCTCAATTGAAAATTTGTATAGACTGATCTGATTTCAAGGCATAAAAAAAGGCCCTGCAGTTTTACTGAGGGCCTTAAATAACCAGGTTTTAAACAAATAAATTTAACTAGGCAACATCAGGAATGTGCATCTTACCTTCTGCCACCATAACGGCTTCACCACCGATTCTTAAGGCAAGCTCGGTATTCGCTTTATGGTCCATTTCAATATTGATCACACTGCGTCGTTTGTTAGCATCACCACGGTCTACCGTAAAAGTATGTGTGCCATATTGAGTCGAATCAAAGGAGCACAAATACGAAGCAAAAGCAGGCATTGCACTACCGACTGGTGGGTCATCATTTATACCGATGTTTGGACCGAACAATCGGGCATTAAAGTCGGAATCGGCAAAAGGCGTTTTAGCAGAAAACAATAAAATTTCCTGCGCCGCTGTTTGTGGTGCAGCTGATTGACTCCATGCATTGAAGTTAAACTTAGCATCTCTAACTGTATCGTAATTCCATACCGGCACAATCAAATATGGAAAACCACATGATACTAGGCGTGTTGCATATTTCTTATGATCAATTTCATCTGCATTAATGCCTAAGAAATGTGAAATTTCGTTAGCAGAAGGAGTAAAGCGATCTATAACAGAACTCACTTTTCGAGAAAATTGAACAAAATTTGCTTTGCCATTAACGGTGCTTAAGTTAACGTCAATTTCACCCATGTTTTGTTCAAAGGTTAACGCCGTTACATCAGGGGACAATTCAATATCACCACATTGTCCTAAAACAAAAGCAGTAGCAATAATTGGATGGCCGGCAAAGTCTATCTCTGCCAGCGGTGAGAACACTCGCATTTTACGTCTTGATTCATCATCGTTCGGGTTTGAAACAAATACGGTTTCCCATAAATTTGTTTCTCTAGCTATTAATGCCATTTGCTGATCAGTTAAGTCATCAGCGTTAGGAAATACGGCTATTTGTGCACCTGAAAATATCTGGCTGGTAAATACATCTGCTACGTAATAATCGAGTGTCATTCCTCTCTCCATTTAGATTTTTACTTCGACACGCTGTTCGTTGATACGAATTTCATAGGTATCAACTTTAACGGTCTCATCTTCCAGACAGTCTCCCGTTTTTAAATTAAAGTGTTGCTTGTATAACGGTGAAGCGACCATCGCCTCACCATTTATATCACCAATCAAGCCTCGTGATAAGACATAAGCATCACCAAAGGGATCATAATTATTAATGGCAAACACTTCGTTTTGTTCTGGCATATAAAAAATAGCCACTTGCGTGTCTTCTACTAATGCACATACACCTGAGTTTGGTTGTAAGTCATCAAAGCTGCAGACATCAATCCAGTCACTCATTTATACATTCTCCGCTTGTAACAATTCACGTTCTTCAGTATTTGCAGGTCGAATTTGACCGCGCTCTTCAACAAATACCACGTTGGCATCTTGTTTATCGCTGTTCACAAAGGTACGGAAACGTTTTAATTTAGTCTCATCTGCAATGGTTGTTTTCCACTCACACTGGTAGGTATTCACAACATGCTGCATTTGCTCTTCTAACTGTTCACAAACACCTAACTTATCATCCATCACTACTGAGCGAAGGTAATCCAAGCCACCCTCCATGTTTTCCATCCATACCGAAGTACGTTGCAATCTATCTGCTGTACGCACATAGAAGATCAGGATTCGGTCGATATATTTAATCAAGGTTTCTTTATCAAGATTGGTCGCTATCAAGTCGCCATGGCGAGGTTTCATGCCACCGTTACCACACACATAAAGGTTCCAGCCACCTTCTACAGCGATGATACCGATATCTTTGCTTTGTGCTTCTGCACATTCACGGGTACAACCTGATACTGCAAATTTGATCTTGTGTGGTGCACGTAAACCTTTGTAACGGTTTTCAAGTTCTACTGCTAAACCGACACTGTCATCAACACCGTAACGGCACCATGTGCTACCTACACACGATTTAACAGTACGTAATGATTTACCATAGGCATGGCCACTTTCGAAGCCTGCATCGATGAGTTCTTGCCAAATTAAAGGTAGCTGATCGACACGCGCACCGAATAAATCCACACGTTGGCCACCGGTAACTTTAGTATACAAACCATATTTTTTAGCAATTTGACCAATCGCAATCAAACCTTCTGGTGATACTTCACCACCGGTCATGCGAGGTACAACTGAATACGTACCATCTTTTTGCATATTGGCTAAGAAAGTATCGTTAGTATCTTGCAGGCCTAAATGATCGTTTTCTAGTACATATTCATTCCAGTATGACGCTAAGATTGAACCTATTGCTTGTTTGCAAATTTCACAACCACGACCAGTACCATGTTTTTCGATTAGCTCGCCAAAGGTTTTAATTTCTTCAACCATCACCAAGTTATAAAGATCTTGGCGGGTGTACGGGAAGTGTTCACAAATATCGGTATTGACTTCAATGCCGGCTTTTTCAAGCTCACAATCAAGTACAGATTTTAGTAAGGCAGCACAACCACCACAGCCGGTGGCTGCTTTAGTATCATCTTTTAGTGCACCTAAGGTTGTGCAACCTGCTTCCATGGATGAGCAAATATCGCCCTTTGTTACATCGTAACAAGAACAGATTTGTGCTGAGGCAGGCAAGGCATCTGGGCCCAAGCCAACTGACTCATCAGAACGTGCTGGCAAGATCAATGAATCTGGGTGCTCTGGCAATTCAATGCCATTTGAATAGTATTGATGCAAGGTTGGATAACCAGAAGCATCACCGACTAAAACGGCACCTAATAAAAGCTTATTATCTTGGCTGACAACAATGCGTTTATACACGCCATCAACACCGTTTTGATAGGTATAAACCAACGAACCAGGTGTTGTAGCATGTGGATCACCAATGCTGGCCACATCCACGCCATTCAGTTTTAACTTGGTGCTCATGTCGGCACCGGTAAAACTTGGCTGGTTTCCTGCGAGATGGTCAACAACAGCACGTGCCATTGCATAACCAGGTGCAACTAAACCGAATACTTGATTATTCCACGATGCACACTCACCAATCGCGTAGATATCTTCATCTGAAGTTAAACATTGGTTATTAATTACTACGCCACCACGTTCAGCAATCTCAAGGCCACTGGCTTCGGCAATTTCATAACGAGGGCGAATACCAGCCGAGTACAAAATCATATCTGTCTCTAGCTCACCGCCGTCAGCAAAAATCATCTTATGTTTGCAGGTGTCACCATCAACGATTTTTGTAGTATTTTTGCTAGTTAATACACCCACACCTAAGTCTTCGATTTTTTGTTGGAGTAAGGCTGCGCCCCCATCATCCAATTGTGCTTCCATCAGACGAGGGGCAAATTGAACAACGTGAGTTTCTAAATTCAAATCACGTAAGGCTTTGGCCGCTTCAAGACCTAACAAACCGCCACCGACTACAGTACCAACCTTAGAGTCCTTAGCCGCAATCATCATATCGTCTAAATCAGCAATCGTACGATAAGGGATACATTGATCTCGGTCATTACCAGGAATAGGCGGAATAAAGGCCGTAGAACCCGTAGCTAGAACAACCTTATCGTAATTAATTACAATGCCTTTCTCCGAGGTCACTGTTTTATTATCACGGTCAATCACAACCGCTTTATCACTCATATGAATAGTGATGTCATTTGTTTCAAAAAAACCATCTTCAACTAATGACAAATCATCAGCTGATTTACCTGCAAAGTACTCACTTAAATGAACCCTGTCATAGGCGACCAATGGTTCTTCGCAAAATGTAATGACATTGAAATTACCTTTAATATCACTTGCCATTAAATTTTCAAGGAAGTTTTGGCCAACCATACCGTTACCAATCACGACCAATGTTTGTTTGTTACTCATGAAATCCTCATAATTGAGATTGAACTTGAAATGCTCGAATGCACAATTCATGCCTGCAAGCAGAGACCCTTGCTACAGCTATGAATTGCAGTGTCATATGCGATAAAAACCTAGCCATACAATGCTACTTTCGCACCAATAAGGTGCGATAAAAAAATAATTGGTGCGAATAAATGTTCTACCCCCAATAAATAGTTATGGTTCGCTATTTTTATAGTGCTCATTATACGCGCACCCTCAGAATTGAGACAGCTAATGAGTTTCTACTCCACGTAAAGACTCTGTTATTTCTACTAGAACGTTATTAATCTCGTTGTACTATAAAAGCAGCGGAAAAACACATCTTTGTAACTTAACTATGTTTTATATACAGTATCCGTTTATCTGTCGCATCAAACACACAATAATAGGGAATATGGAAATGAAAATAGCGGTCGCCGGTACGGGTTATGTAGGTCTATCAAATGCGGTTCTATTGGCACAACATAACGAAGTTATCGCTGTTGATGTTATCGCTGAAAAAGTCGACATGATTAATTAACCAACGGAAATCGCCCATTATTGATGTTGAAATAGAAGACTTTCTTAAAAATAAAGCACTCGATTTAACTGCCACGCTAGATAAACAAACAGCCTATAAAGACGCCCAATTTGTCATTATTGCAACACCTACAGATTACGACATCGACACAAACTATTTTAATACCAGTTCGGTAGAGTCTGTTATTAACGATGTTGTCAGTATCAATCCTAATGCCGTAATGATTATCAAATCGACAGTGCCTGTTGGTTATACCGAAAAAATCAAACAACAGTTGGGAATAAACAATATCATTTTCTCCCCCGAATTTTTGCGTGAAGGCAAGGCACTCTACGACAACTTGCACCCTTCTCGTATCGTTATCGGTGAGAAATCAGATCGGGCTGAACAGTTTGCCGCTTTACTCGTTGAGGGGGCAATCAAAAGCAATATCGATGTTTTATATACCAATGCAACCGAAGCCGAAGCCGTTAAGCTATTTTCCAATACTTATCTCGCCATGCGTGTGGCATATTTCAATGAACTTGATACCTATGCAGAAACACATGGTTTGGATACTGCTCAAATCATCAATGGTGTAAGTTTAGATCCGCGTATCGGCAATCACTATAACAACCCATCTTTTGGCTATGGCGGCTACTGCCTACCTAAAGACACCAAGCAGTTACGAGCCAATTATAAAGATGTGCCAAATAGTCTTATTAGTGCCATCGTTGATGCCAATACCACTCGAAAAGATCACATTGCTGCTGCTATTGTTAAACTGCAACCAAAGGTTGTTGGTATCTTCCGCTTAATTATGAAAAGCGGCTCTGATAACTTCAGAGCATCATCGATTCAAGGCATTATGAAGCGTGTAAAAGCTAAAGGTATTGAGGTAGTTGTATATGAGCCAGCTTTGACTGAAGATACTTTTTATAACTCAAAAGTCATCCATTCTCTAGACGAGTTTAAAAAGCTCTCTGATGTTATCGTGGCTAACCGTTTATCTACAGATATCAAAGATGTTGCAGATAAAGTCTATACTCGTGATCTATTTGGCCAAGACTAAATTCAGTTAAAATTAATAGCTACTACCGCCAAGCTGCCAGTACTTCCATAGATTGCTTATTTAGTTCCATTGCCTGTTGTTCACTCGCAGACTCGGTATAACACCGTAACTCAGGCGCATTGCCAGATGGTCGGAGATGCACCACATCGTCATTATCAAAAGTGATTCGTACTCCATCAGTAGAATCAATATTTGTTGGCATACCGACAAAGCCAAACTGTGCTTTAACAGTATCGAGATCTAAATCGATATTCCCTGTGCTCATTTGTGATAAACGCTGAGTACTTAACTCTGTTGGAAACGCTTTTAAACGGTCGCTATAAGTAAACCGTTGCGGTAAAGTTTTTACCAATTCTGCTATCGATAGATTCTGCTTCAGTGCCAACATAATGATGGCTAAGGGTACGATAGCGGCATCTCGCGTTGCTAATGGCGATAGCGTTTTGCTATTAAGGCTCAGGATAGAATTTTGTAGAAAACCACCGTTTGCTTCATAACCAGCAACACTCTCCGATGTTAGACTTGCTCGTGCCATCGCTTCAATCACATACGGCGAACCAATTTTTGTTCGAATTACTTGATTGAAAACCTTACTTTTATCAACAGCTGAATTACTGCTAACCGGTGTCACCACCACATCGACATTCAAATACTGCGCACATAAAATCCCTGCAATATCACCACGCAACCAATTGCCATGTTCATCACTAATTAAAGGGCGGTCACCATCACCATCGGTGGAAATAATGCAATCAAACTTATGCTCTTCCGACCACTGTTTTGCTAAGGCGACATCTTCTGGCCGAATAGCTTCAGTATCGACCGAAATAAACTGATCTGTTCGGCCTAAACTAGTGACATTTGCACCTAATTTATTAAAAATAGTGTTCAAGCAGTCACGAGAAACAGAGGAATGTTCATATAAACCGATATGTTTCCCCTGCAGACACTGTGCAGGAAAAAAGCTAACAAAACGATTTATATAATGCTCATTGGCATCTGAAACTGCATCATCAAGCACCTTCTCTGCTAAGAGTTCTCCATTTTCAGAAAACTTCTCTCTCGGAATATCCACAACTTGAGCACAAATTGCTATTTCATCCGGCTTTAAGATTTCGCCATCAGGTTTGTTGAACTTAATACCATTTCGGTCATCGGGAATATGACTTCCGGTCACCATGATAGTCGCTATCGATTTATACAAACCATAAAGTGCAATGGCTGGAGATGGAATCATCCCATAATTAATCGGCACCAAACCTTGATTCACGATGGCAGTTGCGACCGCATTCATAATCCGTGGGCTACTGGAACGTAAATCCCCAGCAATCCCAACAACATCGCCTGTCTGAATAATGTTCTTCGCTTTTAAATATTGTAGAAAAGCCGTGACATAGGCCCAACAGACTTGGTCGGTCATATCGTCAACAAGGCCTCTAACTCCACTGGTGCCAAATTGGACGCCGGTCGTCGCCATTAACTCATCAATTTTAATTTGCATGATTGTTTACTTAATTTAAGAGTATCTACTTCATTACCAAATCAAGACTGTCTTGCCAGTTGGGTAATGAAATTCCAAAAGTAGTCGCCAACTTTTCATTATTTAAACAAGAATAATGAGGGCGCTGTGCCGGTGTTGGGTAGGCACTAGTCGCAATTGCATGTAAATCTGCTACTTTTTCACCCTGCTGTTCCAACACATCAAAAATAGCTTTAGCAAACCCATGCCAACTAGTTACACCATCGCCTGTTAGGTTATAGATGCCAGATTGTTGCTGGATAAATTGATTCAGATTGTTAGTTGCTAGGCCTTGAGCAACAATATGTGCTGTAGCATCAGCAATATGTCGGCACCACGTAGGCGCACCAATTTGATCATCTACTACCGAAAGCTCATCGCGCTGCGTAGCTAAGCGTTTCATGGTTAATAAAAAATTATTACCACGTTGACCATAAACCCAGCTGGTTCGAAAGATGAGGTGGGCTACGCCGGTATCAGCGATTGCCTGTTCGCCCAACAGTTTTGTTTTGCCATAAACGTTGATCGGATCTGTGAGGTCTTGTTCCAGCCAAGGCTGTGTATTTTGGCCATTAAAAACATAATCGGTTGAATAATGAATTAAAGGAATACCTAATTTTTTAGCTTCCTCAGCCATCACTTTTGGTGCATGGGCATTGAGCTGCATAGCTAAATCATATTCAGTTTCTGCTTTATCGACTGCTGTATACGCCGCTGCATTAACAATTAAATCGGGCTTATATTTCAGAATAAAACGGCGGATAGCTTCATCATCACTTAAATCAAGAGCATGTCTATCGGTGGGATTCACCTCACCTAGGCAGGCTAAACTACGTTGTAATTCAAACCCGACTTGGCCTTGCGACCCGGTTAATAAAATTTTCATTAATCGTACGTAGCTGCCTGGCCCAATGCCACGCCCTGTTTATCTTTGTCAGACAAACTAGGTTCGCCTTCAAATGGCCAGTCGATACCAACCGTAGGGTCATCCCAGCGTATGCATTTTTCATATTCAGGTGCGTAATAATCCGTCGTTTTATACATAAAATCGGCCGTATCACTGAGCACAACAAAACCATGAGCAAACCCAGCAGGCACCCAGAATTGGTGATGGTTAGTTGCCGACAGAATGGCTCCAGCCCATTGACCAAACGTAGGAGAGCTACGGCGTAAATCCACCGCCACATCAAAAACTTCACCCGCCACTACTCGCACTAATTTCCCTTGAGCTTGTTGTAGTTGGTAATGCAGACCACGTAATACATTTTTACTGGAACGTGAGTGATTATCTTGTACAAACTCAACATCTAAACCCAGCAAGTCTGCCAGTGTTTGTTTGTTGTAACTTTCCATAAAAAAGCCACGTTCATCACCAAATACTTTCGGTTTTAATAATTTGACATCTGGAATTGAAGTTTCAATAACATCCATTAAAAAATCGTCTCATTCAAAATATTAATCAAATAGTTGCCATAACCACCTTTAATTAAAGGTTGGGCCAATTCTTCCAACTGTTCTGCCGTTATATAACCATTACGATAAGCGATTTCTTCAGGACACATCACTTTCAAACCTTGGCGTTTTTCAATAGTTTGAATAAATAACGAGGCATCTAATAAGGAATCATGGGTACCGGTATCTAACCATGCCATGCCCCTCCCCATCACTTCCACATGTAGTTGTTGTTGGTCTAAATACTGTTGGTTTACATCAGTGATTTCAAGTTCGCCACGTGCTGAAGGTTTTAAGTTGGTGGCAATATCAACAACTTGATTATCATAGAAATATAGTCCTGTTACTGCATAACGCGATTTGGGTTGTTCAGGTTTTTCTTCAATGCTCAACGCTTTGCCATCTCTAGCAAAATCAACTACGCCATAGCGTTCTGGATCCACAACGGGATAGGCAAAAACACTAGCCCCCGTTTCACGCTGATCGGCTTCAACCATCATATCGGCTAGATCATGACCATAATAAACGTTATCACCCAGAATTAATGCTGAGGGTGAATCATCAATAAAGTCTTTTGCTAAAGGAAAAGCTTGAGCGATGCCTTCCGGTTGATGCTGGACAATATAAGTAATATTCAAGCCCCAACGTTGACCATCGCCTAATAACAGTTCCAAACGCGGTGTATCCTGAGGCGTAGAGATAATACAAATATCTCGCATTCCTGCCAGCATGAGTGTCGACAGCGGATAATAAATCATCGGTTTATCATAAACAGGTAATAACTGTTTACTGATTGCCTGAGTGACCGGGTAAAGACGGGTGCCACTGCCGCCCGCGAGGATAATGCCTTTGCGTGATGTCATGATTTTTCTTCCTGCAAACCTAATCGTTGTTGTTGATAACTGCCATCGAGGACATGTTCACACCATTCCCTATTATCGAGATACCATTCAACTGTTTTTCGTAAGCCCGAGGCAAAAGTTTCTTGTGGTGTCCAAGCTAAATCTTGTTCAATTTTACTGGCATCAATAGCATAACGTTGATCATGACCCGGTCGATCGGTAACAAATTCAATCAAATTCCGATGTGGGATATAAGATGAATCAGGCAATAATTCATCGAGAACGTCACACAGGGTATGCACGACATCCAGATTAGTATGTTCATTCACCCCACCAACATTATAGGTTTCACCAATCGCGCCCTGTTCTAAAACACGACGTAAAGCACGGGCATGGTCATCAACATACAGCCAATCACGAATATTATCGCCTTTGCCATAGATAGGTAATGCCTTGCCAGCCAGGGCATTACTAATTATTAATGGGATTAATTTTTCCGGAAACTGATAAGGACCATAATTATTAGAACAATTGGTCATCAACACAGGTAGACCATAAGTATGATGCCAAGCACGGACTAAATGATCACTACTCGCTTTGCTTGCGGAGTATGGTGAATTTGGCTGATAAGCCGTGGTTTCAGTAAACAGTCCGGTATCACCCAGTGAGCCATATACTTCATCAGTGGAAATATGATGGAAACGAAAGCTAGCGGCATCAGCATTATCCAAGCTCAGCCAATACTTACGTGTTGCTTCTAACAAAGTATAGGTGCCAACCACATTGGTCTGAATAAACTCACCCGGCCCATCAATAGAACGATCCACATGTGACTCTGCTGCTAAATGCATCACTGCTGTGGGTTTAAACTCAGCAAAGATTTTGTCCATCGCAGGGGCATCACAAATATCAGCCTGAATAAAACGATAGTTAGCACTGTTTTCAACGTGCGTTAACGATTCAAGGTTACCGGCATACGTCAGCTTATCCACATTCACAATGACGTAATTTGTTTCTGCTATTAGCTGGCGAATAAGTGCTGAACCAATAAACCCCGCACCGCCAGTAATTAATAATCGCATTAAAAGTTCCATTCTAAATTTTAGTTATTACCGCGAACATCATAGCGTGTCATATTGATAAATCAACTGATTTTGCCATTGTAATCTCAATTCAAAAACCATTTACCAGCAAGACATCATTTTTTTGTACCAACATTAATGTGACTAATGGGCTCTATCTTCTTAAGAACAGTTAAGACTCAAATCATTCAGACATAAAAAAAGGAGCAACCGCTCCCTTTTTTATTGCTTGAATCACATCAACATTAGAGCTTGCTCAACAGCTCAGCCGCCTTCGTTCCTGTCACTGCATCACCTTGCTCATTAGCTAAGCGTTTAGCCGTTGTCAGGTATTGCTCAGCTTCAATATTATTGCCCTGTTTATTATACAAAGCTCCTAAATGGTAATTAAATACCGCTACATTTGGCGACAAAGATACAACACGTTCCAACACCGGTTGAGCCTTATCAAAATTACCTAGTTGTACATTGACCCACGCATAAGTATCTAAATAATAAGGTTCTGTTGCCGATTTAAATCGATCTGCAATTTCAGCGGCCTTTTTCAAATTAGCTTCAGATTGAAACTGATCGGTTAACAAACTAGCCAGATTATTAATCGCTGGTTCAACATCAGGATTATTTTGTAAAACTTGTTCATAGACCATTTTAGCTTGTTCAAATTCTGCCGATTGTTCAAAAGCAGAAGCCAGTTGTAAAGACAACACAGTACTATCTGGGTTTTCTTCTATACCCCGCTGATAACTACTGATGGCCTGTTTCGGTAAGTTTTGAGCAAAATAGACTGATGCTAATGCACTATAACCCGCTTGCCATTTCGGTTCTGTAGCTAATCCTTTTTCCAAAACAGCAACGGCTTGGTCCCAAGATTTATCTTGTGCATACACATTAGATAACAAAGCATATATCGATAACTGCTTAGGATTGGATTCCAAAAACACCATCAGGTAGTCCAGTAAGTCTTGTTTTTGACCTAGTTGAAGATAACTGAGGGTGAGCCCTTGTAAAGCCCGAGGCATGTTCGGTTGCAAAGCTAATGCCGCTTTATATGCTTCAATAGCTGCATCGTAACGTTCTTGTCCTTGTGCAATTCGACCAGATAGGAAATGAGTCAATGCAGTATCTTGTTTATCAACACGCAGTGTATCGACAACCGATTCTGTACCCTGCCAATCTTTTTGAAGCAGTTTAACTTGAGCCAAGGCTTGTAATAACGGTTCTTTATTAGCCGCTAGTTGTAATGCTTTTGTTAACACCTCTTCTGTACGATCTAAATCGTTTGTTCTCATCAAACTATTGGCCACAGATAACGCTGCAATAGTATTGCCAGGATTGACGGCTAACGCTTGACGAAAATTATCCTCCGCTAATTCTGCAGAACCGCTGTTCATATAAGCCTGAGCTAATAACACCATGGCTTGATCTGATTCTGGATTATTACGTAATACCACACGCAAGTTAGTCACCGCGGAATCAACATCCTTCTTGATCAAGTCAACCCGTGCTTGCAGTAGTAATGCACCACCATCTTCCGGAGCCGCGGCTAAAACCTGTGTTAGCTTAGTCTGCGCTGATTCAATCTCACCCTGTTGCAACTCAAAGCCAGCTAAGGTGACTTGTGCTTTACGACCACTGTTTCCCTCAGGATCTAAAGCTACGATTTCCTTTAACTCTACTAGGGCAGCATCAGTATTATCTCCAGCCAACTGCAATTGAACTTTGGCAAAACGCAGCTCAAAATTCTCGGGTTCTTGTTCAATATACGTATCTAATAAGGCAATCGCTTGTTCAGGCTCCTGTGTTTTGATTAATGCAATCAGTAACAGTTTGGTTTGTTTATCATCGGGATGTGTTTCAACAAATTGTTGCAATACCTGCTTGGCATCCACATAACGATCTTGCAAATTGAGCAATTTGGCTAAGGCGACTGAAACCCAAGCCGCATCGGCATGTTGTCCTTGCAGTTCACGATAAACCTGCTCCATCATGCCATAGTCTTTTTGCTGTTCAAGAATAGACAGTTTAATCATCGACAATGGTAATTCATCGGGCTTAGCTTTTAATGCTGTTGCCAATACTGAAAGAGCCTGCTCCGTATTACCTTGTTTGTTTAACACCAAGGCTTGCACCGATATAGCTTCTATATTGTTGGCATCTAAGGCTAAAGCCTGTTCTACATCAGCCATTGCTGAGCCATAGTTATCCTGCTTCATATTGACTGAGGCACGTAATACTAAGGCCGAACCATTTTTCACCTCTGCAGTTATTACTTTATTGGCTTTTTCCAAGGCCAGCTCTAAATTGCCCGCTAATAGATGAACTTGACCGAGTTTAACGATCGCATCGTAATGTATAGGATCTAGTTGCTCAACCGTGTTTAAGTTGGCAAACATCGATTTCCATTTTTGGTCTTTTTCATCAATCAGGGCTAATTGATAAAAGGGCTCCGCCATGCGGGGATCTATCTGAATTGCATTTTTAAATTCGAGCCTGGCTTTTTGGGGCTTACCATCAGCTAATAAGGATTTACCACTTTCCAGATAATTGGCAGCACTCTCCTCTGCTGTACCACAAGCGGCTACTCCACCAAGCAACAATGCTGCAATCACTGTACGTTTTAATACGTTCATTTCTGTGTCCCTAATCTAAAATGTAATGTTTTAATTCTGGTTCAGCATTGGCCATAAAACTTAATAAGCGCTCATCGGCTGCTGCCAGTTTTTCCTGTGGTGCAACACTCGTCACCACCCTAATCAAAGAACCATCTGTTCTATTCTTGAAAATTGAATCAATAAATAAAAACCATTTATTAATATATTCATTGGCCACAATGCGTCCATGTCCTTGGAACCAGTAATACACTAACTGACGATGTTCACCTTTTTTGATGATCACTCGATTAACCGGATGTCCACCAGCAGTAATCCGTTGAAGATCATTAATCTCCCAGCCACCACCAGGAATACAAACGCGAGGTGAGTGAGGTGAAACACCTTTTCTTTGTGATTGGTAATAAGCAACATAGAAATTAACCGGTGTCTGGTTATCAACCTGATAATTAGCAAGCAGGTAATCCGTCATGCCTAATTTTTCAACCACTTGCGAATCTAACTTATCATGTTTGCCTTGCCAATCATCCAATGTCATCGGAAAGTTTACAAACGACACATGTCCCGGATAGATCTCGGTACGTTTATCTAAGAACTGGGTTAAGACCAAGGTCAACAACAATATGCCTATGCTTGTTAATATGGGCTTATGGGTAGAGTCCTGAGCTGAATAAGCCGATTGCTGCATATCTGAATTCACAGCAACCACACCAAATACTGCAGCCAAAGAGCCTTCTTTGTTGGTAAGCTTCTCTAATCCCCAAATCAAGGCAAATAAAATGACCGCACAGGCCATAAAAATAATCCAGCCTTCAAAGTCATGTAAAAAGCCTTCTGCCATCGATATGCCCCATTTATCAACCAGCACACCAATGACACCAATACGAAAGCTGTTCATTACGATGGTGATCGGAATAGTGGCTAAAAATACAAGGGCACGCTTCCAGAACGCTGCTTGATAAAAATAGGCCGCAATAAAACCAAGGCTCATTAATGGAAATAGATAACGTAACCCGCTGCATGCTTCCACTACTTGCAATTGATACACGCCCAAATCAATGACATTGCCTTCCAAAAATACGGGGATATGAAATAGGCGAATAAAATTCACCCCTAACCAAGAAGAAATCAATTGCAGCTTAGCGGTTAATACCACCTCGATTACATACGGTAGTGGAATCGCAAATAACAACAATAAAATAGGTGCCGCGGTATATTTAGTAGCTCGGCCCAGAGTGACTAATGACAATCCTAATAACAATAATACAAATGAATATTGTATCAATATGAAAAGTGCGCTTATTTCACCGACAATGAAAATAGTAACCGCAGCTAAGATAACAAATACACCTGACCATATGGGAGGCCCTATCGATACTTTAATCAGCCCTTGTTTTTCCCATAAGATATATAAGGAAACCAAAGGGATTAAGAATCCATGACTGTATTCTTCCTGATTACCCCAACGAAACACCGCTTCGGCCAAACCATTCCAATAAGTAAAAATGGCTAATACAAGAGCAACAATTAATAAACCAATCTGTTTATGACTTAACAACCCTACATCCTCCTTAATATTCTTATTATTAGTAGACTACTTTTTGTTTGTAACACTATACTCAATTGCTTTTCGAAGTACATTAGTCAGGCCCTTCTTTCGGTCCAAAAACTGAGTACTTTCTGTAGGACACGCTAGACGCATACTCTCATATAAATCACGATCAGTAGCAATTTTTTCAATACCCTCAACAAAACTCACAACATTGTTAGTGATAGCTTCGTAACATGCAGAACGCATTTCATTCAAAGCAGGTACAACTGCGCTTGTTAACTTATACACTATAAATTCAAACCATTTGAATGTAATGGGATCTTTTAATAAGCTAACAAAAATGATTAAAAATAATGCAATGAAATATGGGATCCATATTCTAACGGCGCGATTAAAATAGAATCTGGGCAGATCTTTTCTGGATGTGTGTAATAGTATCCCTCCGATTAACCACCCACTTAAAGCAAAAAACACATCAACCGCTATTGAACCACTGGGCCCCCAATCTATTAATCGGTCATGGCCAAACATTACAATACTCGCGGCGATAAACCTTACATAATCAAAATATGGATAATATTCTTTCTTGGTTGATTCCACTTTGAAATTCTCAATAAATTTGTCAAAGCGATTCTACACGATGATTATCTGTCAATAATAGATTTATATTGAGAATGACTAACCTCATGAACAGTCTGCTCTAACAACTAGCAATAAAAAAGCCGCAGCACTTTATGTGCTACGGCTTTTTTATGATTTGGAGCGGAAAACGAGATTCGAACTCGCGACCCCGACCTTGGCAAGGTCGTGCTCTACCAGCTGAGCTATTCCCGCTGAATCTTTGTGCAACTTTTTAAATGGAGGCTGCGGTCGGAATCGAACCGGCGTTTACGGAGTTGCAGTCCGCTGCATAACCACTCTGCCACGCAGCCATTATTCTTACTAGTCAAACTAAAAAGCCGCAGTGTAACCGCGGCTTTTTATGATGTTTGGAGCGGAAAACGAGATTCGAACTCGCGACCCCGACCTTGGCAAGGTCGTGCTCTACCAGCTGAGCTATTCCCGCTGAGAAAGACGTGCATTATAGGCGCATCTATTTTAATGTCAACCCTTTGTAGACAGCATCGGCCAAGCCGCTTTTAAATAGCTATACATCGAGCTCAAAGTGAGGCCTGCCGCCACATATAACAACACCACACCTATTTCAAATATTGGTAAGCCAAAGAATGGTTTATAGAAAATCAAGCAGCCTATCGACACCATCTGGAAGGTCGTTTTCAACTTGCCCACATAGGACACTTTGACTACATTTCGTTGACCTAATTCAGCCATCCATTCTCGTAATGCGGAAACAGTAATTTCTCGACCAATGATGATTACTACGGGTAACAATATGAACCACACGGGCGTTTTATACAAAACCAGTACTAAGGCTACAGTGACAATTAATTTATCAGCCACCGGATCGATAAAGGCACCAAACGGTGAGGTTTGATCCCATTTTCTAGCAATATAACCATCTAACCAATCAGTCAGCGCTGCCACGACAAATACCACTGTAGCCCAAAGCGCTGCTGATGCAGAAGGCCAGAAAAAGAGCCCAATCAATACCGGTATTAATACAATACGGAGCAGACTCAAAATGTTCGGTAGATTTAGCATATTGTTAACTTCAAAAAATAATATCGATAAATAGTAGCACCATACTCAGTTTATTGGTCGCCATGAAAAACATCATAAACCTTTTGGGCTAACGCTAGACTAATACCCTCAACACGAGCCAAGTCTTCCACACCGGCACGTTTCACTTCTTGTAGACCACCAAACTGCTGCAATAATTTTTGGCGCCGTTTTGGCCCTAGACCAGCAATATTTTCTAATGTTGATGTCTTTCGCGCTTTTGCTCGTCGTTGTCGGTGGCCGGTTATGGCAAAACGATGGGCCTCATCTCGCACCTGCTGTAATAAATGCAAGGCAGGTGAATCTGGTGGCAAGGTAATTTCACCTGCTCGCCCCACTAGAAATAAAGTTTCTTCGCCAGGCCTTCGTTCTGGTCCTTTAGCGATGCCTAACATGTCGATATCTAACTGTAAGTCAGCCATAACGGCTTTGGCTTCGCTTAACTGGCCTTTACCGCCATCAATCAGTAATAGATCAGGTCGCTTGCCTTCACCTTTTTGCAAACGGGTAAATCGCCGCGTTAAGGCTTGATTCATCGCGGCATAATCATCGCCAGGTGTAATACCATCAATATTAAATTTACGATAATCACTTTTGATAGCGCCTTCCAATCCAAACACTACACAGGAGGCTACAGTTTTTTCACCGCCAGTATGACTAATATCAAAACACTCGATGCGTTTTGGCATTTCATCCATATCCAGCGCGGTTTGTAATAACTCAAAACGTTGTAACAAGTTAGCCCTACTACTTAATCGTTGGTTCAAACTGATTTCAGCATTGGTTGTAGCCATTTTCATCCATCGAACACCAGTACCGCGTTGTGGACGACGTAACTGCACTCGATGGTTTGACTCTGTTTGTAATACTTCAGCCAATAAACTCATATCTTCCGGCGTATGACTCAATAAAATTTCACTGGGCACATCTTTGCCAAGATAATATTGGGGAATAAACGCTGATAATAATTCTTCTGGGCTGCTATCCGCCGAGCCCTTGGGAAAATAACTCTTATTACCTAAACTGCGGCCACCTCGAATAAAACACACTTCAACCACGGCCATACCATCGCGTATTTCAGCGGCCAACACATCCAAGTCGCCATGTTCTGAACTCACATACTGGCGCTCCTGCACTCGGCGTAGACTGATGATCTTATCTCTTATTGCGGCCGCTTGTTCAAAATCAAGTTGTATCGATGCCTGTTCCATCTGTTGTGATAGCTCATCCATGACCTGTTGGTTTTTACCCTGCATAAACAGCACCGTATGCTGTACATCTTTTTGATAATCATCTTCAGATATCAACCCAACACAGGGCGCAGTGCAACGTTTAATTTGATATTGCAAACACGGTCTAGAGCGATTCTGATAATAAGTATCATCACACTGGCGTACAGGAAACAAACGTTGCAGTAAGTTCAAGCTCTCTCTCACTGCGCCAGCACTAGGATAAGGCCCAAAATATTGGCCTTTTTTGCGTTTGGCCCCACGATGCAAACTTAAGCGTGGAAATTTATCTGCCGAGATATATAAATAAGGGTAGGTTTTATCATCACGCAACAGAATGTTGTAACGTGGCATTAATTCCTTGATCAAATTATTTTCAAGGATCAACGCTTCATTCTCGGTATGGGTCACCGTGGTTTCAATGTTAGCAATCTGAGCTACCATTATCCGCGTTTTTGATGTTTGCCCGGTCTTCCGAAAGTAACTCGAGACCCGTTTTTTCAGGTTTTTTGCTTTACCAACATAGATCACTGTATCGTCGCTATCCATCATGCGATAAACACCCGGTCTACTGGTCAGTACTTTTAAAAAGGCGGCTGAGTCAAAACTAACATCAACTGTTTTTTCTTTATCGTCAGCCATGGTTTACCTATCTATCTGCAACTTATGATTCGTTGGATTCTTCTGTCTTCTTAGGTGAGTATTGACGTTGATAACATTTGTGAGCCTGAACAAAACTATTAATCGAAAACCCTAATAACAATACCGCACCAATTAATGCTGGAACTTCATCTTTAAAAAAATAAAACATCAATAAGGCCGCTATAAGTTCACAACTACCAATCACTTTCAACAAAACTACATTTTCAATGCGCTTCTTCATTCGCTACTCTCCGCTAATACACGTTCGCTACGACGGCAAACATTAACACACATAGTTTATATGGAATAGAGGTTTAGGCCTTATTAACGCTAACAATATAATTGTGATTTCAATTATGTCTAAAGTAGAAATTTGTGGGAAAATAGTGCGTTTTTAACAAACTGTGTAGAACGTTTATGGCTGCTTCGGCTCCTTGCAATCCTTTAAAACCACAATTACCACCGTCGGCAAAAGAACAATTTCGTGCTGGGCAACTGTATGGTAGTGCTCAAGGTTTGTTATTGGCCAAAGCGGCACAACAACATGATGGACCCTTACTGGTTTTAACCGATGATGCGGCTAGTGCGCATAGACTAGAATTAGAAGCACGGTTTTATTTTGGTGAAAACAGCTTAGATATTCTGCATTTCCCCGATTGGGAAACCTTGCCATACGATAGGTTTTCACCTCATCAAGACATTATTTCTGAACGGCTAGAAACCTTACATCAATTACCCAACTTTGAACGTGGCCTGTTATTTGTTCCAATCGCAACGATTATGCATCGCATTGCACCACGTGATTTTCTAGAAGGTAATACCTTAAGACTCAAAACGGGCGATCTCTTTGAGATTGAAGACTGGCGAAACAAGTTAGAAAAAGCGGGCTACCGTTGTGTGTCACAAGTCATGGAGCATGGTGAGTTTGCAGTTCGTGGTGCCATCATCGATCTTTACCCGATGGGCAGCAAATTACCCTATCGCATCGATCTGTTTGATGATGAAATTGATACTCTGCGTACCTTCGATCCTGAAACTCAACGCTCAATTGAAAGTATCAACGCAATTCAATTATTGCCTGCCCGCGAATTTCCAACAACGGATGACAGTATTCAACTGTTCCGCCAGCAATTTCGTCGGCATTTTGAAGGTGATCCCCAAAAAAGCCTGATTTACCGAGAAGTCACTGCCGGCAATATGCCGGGGGGAATCGAATATTACCTGCCATTGTTTTATCAACATACCAGCAGCATTATTGACTACCTGCCTGACAACACCTTATTAGTGAATGTGAATGATCCACATCATGCTGCCACTGCTTTTTGGCAAGAAATAAGTCATCGTTTTCAACAACACCAAGTGGATCCAGAGCGCCCCTTACTAGATCCCACCGATATGTTTTTCCCCGTTGAAGACTTATTTGCAAGCTTCAAACCTTATCGACGTCTAAGTCTACAGGCCTTCGAACTGGATCAAGCTGCCGGCATAGAAAACTACAACACCACAACGCCACCACAACTCACCTTAAATGCTCGCCAAGATAATACCTGCGATGCATTACTTGCATTTATTAAAAGCTTCGACGGCCGAATTTTATTTGCCGCCGAAACGGCAGGCCGCCGTGAAACTTTACTGACCTTGCTTAATGAACATCATATTCAAACCCAGCCCTATCAAAACTGGGATGAATTCCTCGGCGATGACGCACGTTTAGGCATCACCGTAGCGCCGCTTGAACATGGTCTTGTGCTGCAACACAATAATATTGCGGTCATTGCTGAAACCCAGTTATTTGGTCAGCAAGTCATGCAACGTCGGCGCCGTAGTCGTAAAAAACGTGATGCTGATGCCGTTATTAAAAATCTGGCCGAGCTCACTATTGGCGATGCGGTCGTGCATGAAGATCATGGTGTTGGTCGATATTTAGGATTGCAAACCTTAGATGTCGGTGACGTGGCTACCGAATATGTCACTCTCGAATATGCCAAGGGTGACAAACTTTATGTACCCGTCGCCGCGCTTGATCTGATTGGCCGTTATTCTGGTGCGGCCCCCGAACTTGCACCATTACATAGACTCGGTTCCGGCCAATGGGAAAAAGCAAGACGTAAAGCAGCTGAAAAAGTACGTGATGTTGCCGCTGAATTACTCGATATTTATGCCCAACGTGCTGCCCATAAAAAACTACCCATGTCAGATCCCGATGATCAATATGCTGCTTTCATTGCGGCCTTCCCCTTTGAAACGACACCCGATCAGCAGGATGCCATTGATGATGTAGTCAAAGATATGACCTCGGATCGACCCATGGACCGCCTAATTTGTGGTGATGTCGGCTTTGGTAAAACTGAGGTCGCCATGCGAGCTGCATTTTTAGCGGTGCAATCAGGCAAACAAGTGTTGGTATTGGTCCCCACTACGCTGCTGGCCCAACAGCATTATGAAAACTTCAAAGATCGTTTTGCTGATTGGCCGGTACATGTTGAAGTAATGTCCCGTTTTCGTTCTAAAAAGCAATTGGAAGCAGTGAAATCAGGATTGAGCGAAGGCACGGCTGACATTATTATCGGTACCCATAAAATCATCCAACAAGATATTCAACCTAAACGTCTTGGCTTATTTGTTCTCGATGAAGAGCACCGTTTTGGTGTGAGTCAAAAAGAACAAATCAAAAAATATCGCAGTGAAATCGATGTACTCACTTTAACTGCAACACCGATTCCACGTACCTTAAACATGTCGATCTCGGGGATCCGCGATTTATCCATTATTGCCACCCCACCCGCTCGTCGCCTAGCCATTAAAACCTTTGTGCAACAATGGGATGGTGAAAGTATCCGTGAGGGCATGTTGCGTGAAATCAAACGTGGTGGCCAAGTGTATTTCCTCCACAATAAAGTGGAAGATATCGATCGCGTCGCACGTGAACTCGAACTGTTGTTACCTGAAGCTAAAGTCAATGTCGCTCATGGTCAAATGCGTGAGCGTGAACTTGAACAGGTAATGCTCGATTTTTATCATCAGCGCTTTAACGTCTTAGTCTGCACCACGATTATTGAAACAGGTATCGATATTCCATCTGCCAACACTATCTTCATTGATCGTGCAGACAAACTAGGTTTAGCTCAACTCTATCAAATCCGTGGTCGTGTGGGCCGCTCCCATCATCGTGCTTATGCCTACTTAATCGTGCCGCCACAAAAAGCCATGACTAAAGATGCTGTTAAACGCCTAGAAGCCATTGAATCTATCGAAGATTTAGGTGCTGGTTTTACCTTAGCAACACACGATATGGAAATTCGTGGTGCCGGTGAATTATTGGGTGATGAGCAAAGTGGTCAAATGCAAGAAATTGGCTTTGGTCTCTATAACGAATTATTAGAACGTGCAGTGAATGCACTAAAATCAGGTAAAGATGCTGGACAGATTTTAGATCAACGTCACTTTATCGAAATTGATCTGCATGTGCCAGCCTTAATCCCTACTGATTATTTACCTGATGTGCATAGCCGCTTAGTATTGTACAAACGCATATCAGCTGCGGCGAATAATGAAGCCTTACATGAATTACAGGTTGAGATGATCGACCGTTTTGGTTTATTACCAGAACAAGTACAAACCTTGTTTGCTATTCATGAAATACGCTTTAAAGCAAAAGCCATCGGTATTCGTAAAATAGATGTCTACGACCAAGGTGGCCGTATTATTTTCGACAAAGAGCCCAATATCGATCCGATGAATATTATTGAGCTAATTCAAGGGCAACCTGCAAAATTCAAACTTGATGGTCAGGACAAATTACGTTTCACAGAAGATATGCCTGATGCAGACTCTCGCTTACTGGCATTAACCCAACTTATTGAAAAGCTGCAAAAAACACAGTGACCGTAGAAAGGGCTGTCCGCTTTCGCCCCAAAGCAGACAGTTAGGCTATTTATTCCCTAGAGAATAAAGTATCTCAATAACTGGGGGGGGGGGCATATAGAGCTGAAATCAAACGACACGGCCGTGAAGCCAAGGGATTTTAAACTCCGACATTGATTCCGCTGAACTTTGTTCCTCTTGGTCTGCTCCCCAGACTATGATGCTTATAGGCTTTTGTGAGTTGCTTAACAGTTTTTAATATTGGATTAGTTAATAATTACGATTAATCTAACTAGTGAGGTTGTAGACATGAATGTTTCTGGAATATCTCAAGTATCATCAGCGCTTTTAACGCAAAGCGTATCAAAAACACATGAAGCTACAATAGCGGGTAAGGCTCTTGATCAACAGGTAGCAGACGGTGTCGCATCGTTAAAACTTATTCAATCAGCCAGTGCTCCTCAAGCAAATGGTCGTATTGGGAATAACCTCAACGTAGTTGTTTAAGACGCTTAAATATAGCTTCAAGTCAAAATACTTAACGCCACATAGACTTTGATAAGTCAGGTTCTCACGCAATTTGTTTAGACCGGAATTTTTTAAAGACCTCGTTAGCTACGGATAAGGTTCTCTTAATTTTTAAATGACCGCTAATGGCACGAAACGGCCTTTCTACCTATATCTCAACTTTCGCTACCAAAAAGACTCAAGCCACCTCTAAATATTGACTGTTTTTCCTTGTTTGGCCGATTGTATGGCGGCATTAATGGCTTTGCAGTTTGCCTTAGCATCAAGCATCGTTAATGCAGGTTTTTTACCTGATAAAACGCAGTCACTGAAATGTTCAATTTCAAGAATAAAATGGTCAGCTTTTTCTAGCTCTATCCTTTCTGATTGACCAGCATCTGTCCACCATGTAATTACAGGCTTTTCTTCAGGGTTCTGCCATACGGTATGACATTTTATTCCACCTAAAGTACCGATGATTTCATATTCACTACGACGTGCTCGTTCAAAACTCATGTCGAAATGAGCATAACGCCCATCATCATAATCCAACACACCGCTAAAACTGGTGTCCGCACCACTCTCGATAAATTTTGCCATTGCCGTTACAGCAACAGGTTCTTCTTTAAACCATTTCCGAGCTGAATGAATGGCATAGGGGCCAATATCCCACATGGCGCCACCGCCCTCTTCTACATCTCTTGATATGCGATACATCCTCGTAGGTTTCATCGGGAAGGAATAACTTGTTCGAACAGTACGAACATCGCCAATCACTCCAGAATCAATAAGGTCTTGCACATAAGCATGTTGAGGATGAAAACAGTACATAAAGCCTTCCATCGCTATAACTTGATATTGTTTTGTCGCGGCACAAATGGCTTCGACATCATCTAAGGTTAATGCCATCGGCTTTTCTATTAAAACGTGTTTGCCTTTTTTAATCGCTTTTAATGCCCATTCCGCATGTTCTTCATTAGCCATCGGTAAATAAACCGCATCGATATCGTCGGCATCTAATAATGCATCGGGACTATCTTGTGTTCGCACTGAAGTTTGTTGTGGCGCAAATTTTTTCAAGGTTTCGGCTGCGGCACCAGGACGACGACTAGCAATCGCCACTACCTCGGCATTGTGGGCTGCTACAATAGCTGGCAATAAACGCTCATTAACTCGTGCTGCACCTAAAATACCCCAACGCACATTTGATTGATTTGTCATCTTGAACTCTCATACTTAGTTTGATGGCACTATATTAAACACTTCATATAATGAATGCGATCTTTATAAACCCATAAAATAAGCAATGTTTTTATCTGCTACTTTTTATCATATGCTAGCCACTAAACATTAATACACTCAACCCAAAAGGAACGATCATGACTATCGAAGTTGGCCAAGAACTACCCGCAGGCAGCCTCACTGAAAGCAATGAGTTTGACTCAGAAAATGGCTGCCCAACCAACCCACAATCATTAGATGTGGCAGAGATGGCATCAGGGAAAAAGATTGTTATCTTTGGCGTGCCTGGCGCCTACACCCCTTTATGTTCGGCTCAACACTTACCCGGCTATGTTGATCTCGCCGAAAAAATCAAAGCCAAAGGGGTTGATGAAGTTTGGTGTATGTCCGTCAATGATGCCTTTGTTATGGCTTCTTGGGGACGTGATAATAAGGCTGATGGCAAAGTTCGCATGATGGCAGATGGGAGTGCCATTTATACCAAAGCTTTAGGATTAGATCGTGATTTAACCGGCGGTGGTATGGGCATACGTTGCTTCCGTTTTGCCATGATCGTTGATAATGGTGTGGTCAGCTACATAGGTGTAGAAGGTTCTGGCGAATTTGGCGCATCCAAAGCAGAAACCATTTTAGAACAACTTTAAACTTACTAAACAGACTTAGCCGGCTGAATTCAGTCGGCTAGTTTTTTACGCTGGTCGATTTGACCATTAGCACCAATAAAAATACTGGTAGCCAAGTTCGCAAAAATGCCATGTTCAACTACGCCGGGAATCGCGTTTAATTGATGATTGAGCATATGACCATCAATATCGTCATCAAAGCTCATGTCTAATACCAAACTGCCATGTGAAGTGACCGCTAAGCCATCACCAGATGCATTGGGTCTTAAATCACCCTCGCCACCTATTTGTTCTACGCTCTGTAACACCAACTGCCAAGCAAACGGCATCACCTCGATCGGAATCGGAAACTTCTCACCAATTCGGTTAACCAATTTACTGTTATCAACTAAGACATAGAACTGCTGACTTGCTTTCGCTAATAGCTTTTCTCTAACTAAATCAGAACCACGCCCCTTTAATAAGGTCATATCGTCGGTGACTTCATCCGCACCATCAACATAAAGATCTAAGCTTGTTACGTTTTCAATTGCAATCACCTCAAGACCCTGACCTTGTGCAATTCGGCTGCTCACAATTGAACTGGCAACAGTGACGATTTTTAATCCTTCCTCTTTCTGTCTACGCGCTAGTTCCTCAATGAAATAATTGGCGGTTGATCCCGTACCAAGACCGACGACCATGTCATGCTCAACGAGAGACGCAGCTTTGATAGCCACATTTTTCTTATCATTTATGTCCTTAGCCATATCAGTTTTATTCTCTCTCAATTGTTAATCGTATTTTCCACTGTAAATATATCGGTAGTCGCATCAACTAAGGGTAATTCACACCAAAATGTTGAGCCCACTCCCTGTTTACTTTCAAAACCAACGTTCCCCCCCATAAGGTTTATTAATTTCTTAGTGAAAAATAAACCTATGCCTGAGCCCTCGACTGAGCCGGCTTCCCAACCCAAACGCTGGAAAGGCGAGAACACATCATCTTGTTTTTCTTTAGCAATGCCAAACCCCGTATCCTTGATAGAAATCCTCAAAAACGTATCGTTTACCTGTTCACAAAATATAGTTACTTCACCTGCCTGTTTATTATATTTAATGGCATTGGATAACAGATTCAAGAATACTTGTTGAACACGCTTCACATCAGCTTGTATACACCAATTTTCTTCTGCATCAAACTTGGTTAAGGTGATCTGCTGTTTATCCGCTAAAGGTTTCATCATACTGATGCATCGCTGCATACTTTCATGTATGAAAACAGGTTGTAAATTCAAATCTACGTCACCCGACTCCACTTTTGATAAATCCAATACTTCATTGATTAAGGATAATAAGTGCTCACCGGCAATATGAATTTCTTCAAGATTCTGACTTTGCTGGGGATTTAGATCATCCATTTTTAATAATTGCGAAAAACCTAAAATAGCATTAAGCGGCGTACGTACCTCATGGCTCATGCTTGATAAAAATGTAGATTTAGCCCTATTAGCCTGCTCGGCATAGTTTTTTTCCTTAACCACTACTTCATTGAGCCGTTGTAACTCATGGGTTAATTCTAAGGCATCAAATATACTGCTATATAACTTGTGGCCTGATGAAAACACGATAACGGTATAAAGCATCACAATAGGCGACATTGAAACTAAATCATCATAGGGCGAAATAAACATCGCTACAAATAATGGTAACGTCGCACCAAAGAAAAAAGCGGCGAAGCCAGAAAAAACGGGGGTCATCGTTGATACCGAACCAGCAGTGAGTCCAGCCAGAATTAAAGCAAGGGTAATCAAGGTCACTTCAGATGAATAGAGCGAAGCTAAAATAGCTGCAGCCCCCCAACTTAAACCAATAAACAACATGATGGCAGTGTAATACATTTTTACTGTACGAAATTGTTGCCGATTGGTGTTGTTAGCAATTAATTTTCTGACGACTACTATACGGCCAACCGCTAAGATAATTTGAATGCCAGCCCAAGCCCACAAGATATGGCTAGGCACCGTACTAAACAATACCCAAGCCGTTACCAATACAAGTGTTGTACTGACCGCCACACTGACGTACAGGTTTTCTTTTAATTGTTCGAGTAATTCGGGAGGTTCCATCCCAAACAATATTGTCTTAACGTTTTTTGGTAAACTCAGCACTATGAAAAACTTCTTATTTCATTACAAATAGAAGGTAGAGCTTTGTAGTGTTTTACACTACTGCTGATAAACAATGCTTGCATCTGTTTCATCCCTATCCCTTAGTATTCCACATATAATTAAGCTGATCCTTAATTATAATATAACAATCAACTTGCCAGCCGTAGCAATAAATTACCGTCTATTCAGACTCGTTGCAGCTAAAAAAGGATAAACATGTCAAGTATAGATAATATAGTGCAGGACATTGCCCTCACTACAGAAACAAAGATTGATGATTATCAACTGAGCTCTATCGGTGGTGGCTGCATCAATGCTGCATACAAATTGCAAACAACAGATTCAGCGTTATTTATCAAATTGAATCAGCCCTCATTAGTCGGCATGTTTGAAGCGGAAGCGCGAGGTTTACAAGAACTACGAGGCTTAGACTGTGTCCGTGTACCTGAAGTGATCTGTTTCGGTCAGGCAGATGGCCACAGTTATATAGCCATGGAATTTATTACACTTGGCAGTTTCCGTGGCCATGCCCCACAACTACTCGGCCAACAATTAGCTCAGTTGCACCACCAGCCACAGGCTTATTTTGGTTGGCATATCGACAATACTATCGGTAGTACACCGCAACATAATGATCGTGAACATGATTGGCCCACATTCTGGCAACAACAACGTTTAGCCAAACAACTAACGTTTGCCGCTAATAATGGTGCGGGTCGTTCACTGCAAAAAAAAGGACAACAGCTATTAGACAACTTAGCTGTATTCTTTGATGGCTATACTCCTATTCCTTCATTACTACATGGCGATTTATGGGGTGGTAATGCGGCTGCCGATGAACAAGGTAACCCAGTGGTTTTTGATCCGGCCAGCTATTATGGTGATCGCGAAACAGATATTGCGATGACCGAGCTATTTGGTGGCTTTAATACTGAATTTTATGCGGCTTATAAAGCAGAATATCCTTTAGACCCTGGTTATAAAGTTCGAAAAACACTTTATAATCTTTATCATATTCTTAATCACTTCAATTTATTTGGTGGCGGCTATCAAAGCCAAGCCGAATCAATGATGGAACAACTGCTAGCAGAAATCTAGCAGTCAAACTAAATACAACTTATGTTTAGCGGAGGCATAGTAATGTGTAAAAGACTTATCCCCATATTATTGGTTTTAATTTCCCTGCCTGTTTTTGCTGAAAGTGAGCGCCCTTGGTGGAAGTTCTGGGATGAGACAGAGAACACCGTCACATCTACCATGGAAAACCAACTGTTCACTAAAAATGAACGTTCTATTCTCCATGAATACTTACGTAACCGTGTACTAAATAAGCACGATGATGAGCTAGAAAACAAAGGTAACGGCAAAAAACACAAAAAAGATAAAAAACAAAAAGCATTACCACCTGGACTACAAAAAAAACTAGCTCGTGGTGGACAACTCCCTCCTGGTTGGCAGAAAAAAGTGGCTCGAGGTGAAGTACTTGAAGGAGATCTTTATCTCTCATCACAAGGATTGCCCAGCGACATTATCGATCTGTTACCGCCAGGTCCAAATAACACTTCAATTCGACGGATTGAAGATAGAGTTGTACGGGTAATGGATGCAACAGGTGTGATTTTGGATGTACTGAAAGGGCAATAAAGAATTAAGCCTGCATCTTCAAATTTTAGATCATAAAGAGAATTATGTAACATGAGTAAAATCAAAGTTTTATTTGTTTGTATGGGCAATATTTGCCGTTCACCGACAGCTGAAGGTGTCTTTAATAAACTACTTGATGATTTAGGAACTGCAGATCGTTTTTTAGTCGATTCCGCTGGTACCCATGCTTATCACGTTGGTGAAAGTCCTGATAACCGAGCCCAGCAAACAGCGCGTAACCGTGGTGTGAAGTTATCAGAAATACGGGCGCGCAAAGTATCACCTGCCGACTTTGATGAATTTGACTATATTTTGGCCATGGACAGCGACAACTATCAATTATTAATAGAGGCCTGTCCTAGCGAACATCAGCATAAAATAAAATTATTCTTAGAGTTTGCTCCAGATCGCAAAGAAAATAATGTACCTGATCCCTATTTTGGTGGCCAAAATGGATTCGAACATGTATTTGATTTGGTTGAAGATGCATCCCAAGGTTTCTACCAAACGGTTATGCCTTAAAAAGATTTACTACTTGCCATCTCATACGGGCAAGGTATGATTACAGCTTACAAGAAAATTATAAGAAGAAGGATATTCATGCTTAAGCGCATCAACTACTCAACCGTCACCACGCTGATATTCAGCCTGTTGTTATTTGCTTTCCCACAAATATCTTTTGCATCAGCTGAAGTTCCATTCTTAGATTTAACCAGTCATTGGGTCGGTTATGCCTCGTTGATTATCTTTGTTTTAGCCTATGTTTTGGTTATCGCTGAAGAAGAAATTCATATGCGTAAATCCAAACCGGTGATGGTTGCCGCCGGTGTTATCTGGGCCATGGTTGCCTTTGTTTATGCACAACAACCAGACTCGGCTTATCACCACACCGCTGAAGTCATGATTCGTCATAACTTGCTGGAATATGCCGAACTATTTCTCTTCTTATTAGCGGCAATGACCTATATAAATACTATGGGGGAGCGTGGTGTATTTGATGCATTACGTAGTTGGTTAGTTAATCAAGGATACTCATTACGCACCATCTTTTGGTTAACCGGTGTCTTAGCCTTCGTTATCTCACCTATCGCTGACAATTTAACCACCGCATTATTAATGGCAACCGTTGTCATGGCCGTCGGCGGCACCAATTATAAATTTGTTAGTATAGCGTGTATTAATATCGTCGTTGCAGCCAATGCCGGTGGTGCATTCAGCCCGTTTGGTGACATTACCACCTTAATGGTTTGGCAAAAAGGCATCGTGCAGTTCCAAGAGTTTTTCGCCCTATTTTTACCTTCAGTAGTTAATTGGTTAATTCCTGCCGCGATTATGTCCGTGGTCGTTTCTAGCGATAAACCGCAAGCTTTAAATGAAACCGTTACGATGAAAGATGGCGCCTTAGTCGTCGTCGCCTTATTCCTGCTCACAATTACTATGGCCGTCTGTGCCCATAACTTTTTACATATCCCACCAGTGATGGGCATGATGACCGGTTTAGGCATATTAAAACTGTATGGTTATAGCCTCAAAATGCGTGATAAACGTGTAACTGAATCATTGGCAAACCATGGTGAAACAACGTTGAGTGTTGAGGGCGCTGATGATAACAAACCACCGTTTAATATATTCCAACAACTGGAACGCGCTGAGTGGGATACTTTAATGTTTTTCTACGGCATCATTTTATGCGTTGGCGGCCTAGGTACGATTGGTTATTTAACCGTTCTATCTGAGGTGATGTATGGTGACCTTGGTGCAACCAAAGCCAATATTCTTGTTGGTATTTTATCTGCGATAATTGATAACATTCCGGTCATGTTTGCCGTCCTATCTATGATGCCCGAAATGGATCATGGACAGTGGTTATTAGTCACCTTAACTGCAGGTGTTGGTGGTTCATTATTATCAATTGGCTCGGCTGCCGGTGTTGCCGTTATGGGTCAAGCTCGTGGCATATACACCTTCTTTGCTCACCTCAAATGGGCTTGGGCCATTGCTTTAGGTTACGCCGCCAGTATCGCGACGCACATATGGCTAAACATGGGTGGTTTCTAACTCATTTTTAGATAACGCCAGCTAGTTTCTAGCTGGCAATGTTTAGAAATATAATCGTAAAACAGTATCGGCTACACAGGCAGGCCTAATACTATTTTCAACTTCAACGGTCACTTCACGCACCACTTCTAAGCCTCTTTTCATTGGCACAAGGTTTATCACTCTTGTCCGCGCTCTAATACGCTTACCCTCTTTTATAGGGCCAGGAAAGCGGACACGGTTAAGCCCATAATTTACGGCCATTTTTGCTTGTGAAAAAGAGTTCTGTGCCTTGCCTACACTATCCGTCAGCATTGGAATTAATGCTAAGGTTAAAAAACCATGAGCAATCGTGCTTTTAAAAGGCGATTCTTTTTGGGCTCTTTCAGGATCAGTATGTATCCATTGACTGTCGCCCGTTGCATCAGCAAATTGATCAATGCAGTTTTGATCAACGGTAAACCATTCACCAACAAATGTTTCTTCGCCTAAATTTTCCTGCAGCTGTTGATATACCGTTACGAGTTGTGGACATTGTTTAAACCAGGCATCTTGCTCAACCGTATGACTGTCAAAAAAATGTAAATACGGCCTTATCGCTATTGCTTCCGCTAGCTTTTTATTGACCGTACCTGACCAATTTCTAAACCTTGGTTCAAACTTATCAATTAACTGAATTTGAGCAGCTCTCGCTTTCTGCTGATTATCTTTAATAAAATCGACAACACGCATTACAACTTCCTTTTATGACGCTCTAGCCTTTACAAAATTAATATTTTTCCAATACAAACAAAATCTGAGCAACTAATATACCAAGTTTTTGTCATTACCTTGTCCATAACGAAAATTGCCATGATCAAATATGGCAGAAATAACACTCAACAGGTAGAATAACTGTTTGATTTTTTTGAGTACATGGTTTCATGCTGTACAGCACTGATGATTTGCGCATAACCGGCATACAGGAAGTCATTCCACCGGCACAACTACACCAAGAATTACCGATTACAGATCATGCATCTGAAACGGTTTTTAATGCCCGCACTGCAACCCAAAACATACTCCATGGTAAGGATGACCGATTAGTGGTCATTATTGGTCCCTGCTCAATACATGATCCAAAAGCAGCTCGTGAATACGCCTCACGCTTAAAACCCATCATCCAAGAACACAAAGATGATCTTCATATCATCATGCGTGTTTATTTTGAAAAGCCACGTTCCGTTGTCGGTTGGAAAGGTCTCATCAACGATCCACATCTTGATGGTAGTTTTAAAATAAACGATGGCTTACACATTGCGCGTAAATTACTGCTTGATTTAGCCGAAATGGAAGTCGCCTCAGCAACGGAATACCTAGACTTAATCAGCCCGCAATATATCTCGGATCTTATTGCTTGGGGCGCTATTGGTGCTCGGACCACTGAAAGTCAAGCTCATCGTGAATTAGCCTCTGGTTTATCTTGTCCGGTTGGCTTTAAAAATGCGACTGATGGCGGCTTGCAAATTGCTGTAGATGCCACCTTGTCAGCCTCAAAATCACATCATTTCATGTCCGTGACAAAATCTGGTCACTCTGCAATTTTTTCAACTACGGGCAATCAGGATTCTCATGTCATCTTACGCGGTGGAAAAACACCTAATTATGATGCAGCGAGTGTAAATGAGGCTTGTACTATTATCGGTCGTACCGGACAAAATACTCGATTAATGATTGACTGCAGTCATGCTAATAGTGGTAAAAGCCATGTACAACAGGAAGTGGTTTGTCGTGATGTGGCGGCACAAATAAGTAATGGCGAAAAACGTATTATGGGTGTGATGTTAGAAAGTAATCTGATTGCGGGTCGTCAAAATGCTGACGATAATAAAGAGTTAGTCTACGGCCAAAGTATTACCGATGCCTGTATGGCTTGGGACAATAGTGAGATCTTATTACGAGATCTAGCGCTTGCTGTTCGTCAACGTCGCCAGAAACAAATCAATCAGGTCTAATTTTTAAAGCAATTTGTTCTACAGCTAAATCGTCAATATCCAGCTAAGCCATTCATACACCAGCATTAAATCATTATTAATGCTTCGTAAAACAATGATTTTCAGCTATAATACTGGATTAAAATTCGTGGAAAACTACGCTTCCGAGCTAATGTTCGGATAATTTCTGGCAACATCACGTAGGTTATTAAATGGCAGACTATGCCCTCATATTGATTAGTACCATTCTGGTCAACAATATTGTCCTAGTTAAATTTCTAGGGCTATGCCCGTTTATGGGTGTTTCCCGTAAACTTGAAACGGCTATCGGCATGGGGCTAGCGACTACATTTGTTCTCACCTTATCGTCAATCTGTAGTTTCCTGATCAACGAGTACCTACTCACACCACTCAATATTGAGTTTCTACGTACCATCAGCTTTATTTTTGTTATTGCAGTTGTGGTTCAATTTACCGAAATGGTGGTGCATAAAACCAGTCCTTTGCTTTATCAAGTATTAGGTATCTTCTTACCATTGATTACTACCAACTGTGCCGTACTAGGTGTGGCTTTACTTAATGTGCAAGCACAAAATGGATTTTTAGAGTCTGCACTCTATGGCTTTGGTGCTGCTATTGGTTTCTCAATGGTCTTAGTTATTTTTGCTGCTATGCGTGAACGCATTGCTGTTGCTGATGTACCTGTACCCTTTCAAGGTGCTGCAATTGGTTTAATCACCGCGGGCTTAATGTCGATGGCCTTTATGGGCTTTTCTGGTCTCGTAAAGGTTTAAGTCATGTTCACTGCAATTATAGCTATAGCGCTATTAGCGTTAATCTTTGGCCTGCTATTAGGTTTCGCTTCGATTTATTTTAAAGTCGAAGGCGATCCTATCGTTGAGCAAATTGATAAATTATTACCACAAACACAATGTGGCCAATGTAGCTTTGCTGGCTGTCGCCCCTATGCTGAAGCTATGGCGAATGGTGAAGCAGATATTAACCGTTGCCCTCCTGGTGGTGAAGCGACCATTCAAGCCTTGTCGAATTTATTAGAAGTTGAAATTAAACCACTGGACGATGAGTGCGGGGAAGAAAAACCCAAAACCTTGGCCGTTATTGATGAAGATCGCTGCATAGGGTGTACCTTGTGCATACAGGCCTGTCCTGTCGATGCCATCCTCGGTGCTGCCAAACATATGCATACTGTGTTTGCTGATGAATGCACGGGCTGTGAGTTATGCGTAGAACCCTGCCCTGTAGATTGCATTGATATGGTTGAAACCCAAGCAAAACCAAACACTTGGCGCTGGCCAGATCCTTCTCGTATTGATTTACAGTCAGGAGCTAAGTCATGACACAAGCTCTTGGTAGCTTTCCAGGTGGTTTAGTACTGTCAGGACAAAAGAAACGATCTACCCAAACGCCAATACGAAGAATGCCGTTGACTAAGATATTAGTCTTGCCGTTACAGCAACATATCGGTGAACCTGCGGTTGCTATCGTAGAAATAGGTGAAAAAGTTCTTAAAGGGCAAAAAATTGCTGCGGCAGAGGGCCATGTCTCTGTTGGATTACATGCGCCTAGTTCAGGCACCATCACCGCTGTTGGCGAGCATCCCATTCCCCATCCATCAGGTTTATCCGCAACCTGTATTACCATTGAAACCGATGGTGAGGATCGCTGGATAGATAGGCAAGTAAACGAAGACATCAGCCAACTTAGTAGTCATGAGCTACGTCAGCGTATTCGTGAAGCGGGTATTGTGGGTTTAGGTGGCGCAGGTTTCCCGAGTTTTATTAAACTCAATCCCGGGATTCATCATCACGTCGAAACCTTGATTCTTAATGGTGCAGAGTGCGAACCCTATATTACCTGTGATGACATGATCATGCGTGAGCGTGCACAAGGCATTATGGATGGCATAGAAGTTATGCAGCTCGCCTTGAACGTTAAAAATTGTGTCATAGCCATTGAAGATAATAAACCTGAAGCTATCTCAGCCATGGAACTGGCCTTAGCCTCACGTACACAACTTAAAAATACCAAAGTTGTTGTTATCCCGACTCGTTATCCAACAGGTAGTGAAAAACAACTGATTCAGGTGCTGACCGGCAAACAAGTACCCAGCCGTGGTTTGACTCTAGATATTGGTATCGTATTGCATAATGTCGGCACGGCCTATGCCGTTGGCCGCGCGATCAAACATGGTGAACCATTAATTTCTCGTATCGTCACGGTGACAGGTAAAGATGTTAAACATGCCGGCAATTTTGAGACCTTATTTGGCACACCGATACATGAGTTATTAGCCTTCTGTGAAACTAAGCGCCAAGCAGAAGAACCCTTTATCCAAGGTGGCCCGATGATGGGTTATAACCTTGCCGGTGATAATTTACCTGTCACTAAAACGGCAAACTGTATCTTGGTGGGTGTTGATGATGCGACAGAATCAACTACACCCTTACCTTGTATTCGTTGTGGTGACTGTGCTGATGCTTGCCCAGTAAGTTTATTACCACAGCAACTGTATTGGCATTCACGGTCAAAAGATCTGGAAAAGACACGCGAATATAATTTATTTGATTGTATTGAATGTGGCTGCTGTAGTTATGTCTGCCCAAGCCAAATTCCGCTTGTTCAATATTTCCGCTTTGCTAAAACGGAAACTATGAATCAAGAACAAGAACAGCAAAAATCAGATCATGCCCGTATACGTCATGACAATCGCCAAGAACGGCAGGAACGTGAACGGCTTGAAAAAGCAGAAAAACAACGCAAACGTAAAGCCGCCTTAGCGGCAAGCAAAGCAGCTAAAGCCAAAAAAGAAGCTGAAGCAGCGGCTGAAACTCAAACAGATAAGCAGGAGACCTAAACATGCCTTTATTCAGGCTCAGCCCTCCATTTTTATCTGGAACCAGTCGCGTCACCTTACACATGATCCAATTACTGCTTGCCTTGGTGCCGGCCTTGATCGCAATGGTATTTTTCTTTGGCCCGGGCGTACTTGTTAATATCACCTTAGCCATCACTGTCGCTTTAATCGCAGAAGCTATCATGCTAAAACTGCGTGATAGGCCGCTTAAACCATTTCTCACGGATGGTAGCGCCATTGTGACAGCTGTCCTATTTGCCATGGCCATACCACCGCTCGCACCATGGTGGCTGACTACTATTGGTATTTTATTCGCCATCATTTTTGCCAAGCACTTATTTGGCGGCTTGGGGTATAACCCCTTCAATCCCGCCATGGTGGCCTATGTTTTATTGTTATTGTCATTCCCTCTCGAAATGACAACGTGGTTGCCAGCAACAGGAGTTACTGAAAACTCATTAGACCTAGTCAGCGCTTTCCAATTTATATTCAGCGGTGAATTGGCAAACGGTGCTGGCATCGACACCATCTCTGGAGCAACGCCTTTAGATGTAATGAAAACGCAGGTTGGTTTGTCAGAGTTACCGAGCTACATCATCAACCAACCATTGTTTGGATTATTTGGCGGCATAGGGTGGGAATGGATTAATATCTGGTTTGCCATTGGCGGCCTATTTCTAATTTATCGCGGTGTGATCAGTTGGCATATTCCTGCCGCCATGATTGCAGCCCTATTAGTCATCAGCACTGCAACCTACCTAATTGCACCTGAAGCAGCAGCAAGTCCTTTATTCCATCTACTTAGTGGTGGCACCATGATCGGTGCATTTTTTATTGCCACTGATCCAGTCACTGCTTCAACAACACTTAAGGGTCGTTTAATATTTGGGGCTGGTGTTGGTTTACTCACCTATATTATTCGTGCATGGGGTGGTTACCCTGATGGTATTGCCTTTGCCGTATTACTGATGAATATGTTGGTGCCATTAATTGATTACTATACTCAACCAAAAGTGTATGGAACGGTGAAGTAATGAGTGCGCTTAGAGATCATATCTTACGTGTTGGTTTGGTATTGGCCGCCTTTGCCATAGGCGCGACCAGCTTGGTGGTGCTTACCGAAAATGAAACTCACGATAAAATTATCGAAAATGAGCGTCAAACTCTATTAAATGCGATCAATGCGGTTATTGCTAAAGACCAATATAACAATGAGATATTAGCGGATACCGTGGTTTTAGAGGCAAATAACCAACTGGGCACCAATGAAAACAGCATCGTATATCGTGCACGGCTCAATGATGAACCTGTCGCCGTTGTACTTTCAGCAATTGCACCCAATGGTTATAACGGTAAAATAAAATTACTCGTTGGTATCGCCTTTGATGGCCGCTTAACCGGTGTCCGTGTTATCAGCCATAAAGAGACACCAGGCCTTGGTGACAAAATTGATACTAAGAAAGCAGATTGGATATTGAACTTCAAAGGTCTATCCTTATCTAACCCAAATGTAAGTAAATGGAAAGTTAAAAAGGACGGTGGTGAATTTGATCAATTTACCGGAGCAACGATTACCCCTAGGGCAGTCGTCACTGCAGTGAAAAATTCCCTGCTCTATTTTGATGCTCATCGTGATGAATTATTTGTAATATCGGAGACCGAAAAATGAACGCAATTTATGGCCCGATCATTCGTGACGGTTTATGGAAAAACAATCCAGCCCTAGTACAACTATTGGGTTTATGTCCGCTTTTGGCTGTTTCAAATACCGTTATCAACGGCCTGGGATTGGGCTTGGCGACTATCATTACCTTAGTCGCTTCAAATGGGCTAGTCTCGCTATTTCGTAAACAAATACCGGATGAAGCACGGCTGCCGGTATTTGTATTAATCATTGCATCGATAGTGACCGTCATCGAATTATCCATGAATGCATGGTTTCATGAACTTTATTTAATCCTCGGTATTTTCATTCCCTTAATCGTGACTAACTGTGCGATTACCGGTCGTGCTGAAGCCTTCGCCGCGAGAAATCCTGTGGGCCCCGCATTAATTGATGGATTTATGATGGGGGTGGGGTTCACTGCTGTCTTGGTATTGCTAGGTGCAATGCGTGAACTGATTGGTCTTGGCACTTTATTTAGTGAAGCTCACTTGATGTTTGGTGAAGCGGCACGTGGCTTCTCTATTGTGGTATTTGAAGACTATCGTGGTTTCCTAATGGCTTTATTGCCTCCCGGTGCCTTTATCGGTTTAGGTTTGATCGTCGCCTTAAAAAATGTGATTGATGCAAGAGAAACAACCCAAGTCCAGACCGTAGATCCTGTTGCTGAACCTGCTGCTAGTTAATTATGAACAACGCACAGCGGCATGATTTTTTTGCCACGCTAAAGAATCAGAATCCAGAGCCTACAACCGAGCTGAATTATAGTTCAACGTTTGAACTATTAATCGCTGTAATTTTATCTGCACAAGCCACTGATGTTGGGGTCAATAAAGCAACAGATAAACTCTACCCTATTGCCAATACGCCTGAAACGATATTAGCCTTAGGTGTTGATGGGCTTAAGCACTATATAAAAACCATTGGTTTATTTAATAGCAAAGCTGCCAATGTGATCAAAACCTGTCGCCAACTGATTGAGTTGCATGACTCTGTCGTACCCGACGATCGCGAAGCATTAGAAGCCTTGCCGGGTGTTGGCAGGAAAACCGCTAACGTCATTCTAAATACCGTATTCAAACATCCCGTAATCGCAGTCGATACTCACCTGTTTCGCCTATCCAATCGCACTGGATTGGCCAAGGGTAAAACGGTACGTGCGGTTGAAGATCGCTTAATGAAAGTGGTACCAAAAGAATTTATGCAAGATGCACATCATTGGCTGATTCTGCATGGACGTTATGTTTGCACTGCCCGAAAACCACTGTGTGAGCAATGTGTCGTTTCTCATACCTGCGATGACTTTAAACGCCAACAAAAGAAAATCGTGAATAACTAATGTTTGGTCAAAACAGACAACAATTACGTCAGTTTTATCATGATGTCTGGAACAAGAAACAAGCCCAACAAACACTCAATGCGCTTGAAACAAGTATTGCTCGCGTCCTCGACGAACATCCTGAATACCATAAAATATTTGCCAGTGAAGCAAGCTTAGAACAAGACTACTTTGTAGAGGATGGTCAAACTAACCCTTTTTTACATATGGGTTTACACCTTTCCTTACATGAGCAGATATCTACCGATAGACCTGCGGGCATTCGCCAGCTCTATCAACAATTACAAGCTAAGTTTAGTGATGCTCATGAAACAGAACATCAGATGATGGAATGTTTAACTGAATCTCTATGGTTAGCACAGCGTAATAATCAGGCTCCTTCTGAATCTGATTACCTTCTGGCCCTGAAACAATTACTTACAAAATAACGGCTAAGCTCTGAGCTCAGATAACATTTCTTCCTCAATCCAAGATTGTAAAAAGCCCACTGCTTTCATCGGTGTTTCCTCTTCAGAGAAGAAGTCCAATAATTTTTCACAGATCGCGGAGAAGTTTTCACCTTCTTTGGCCAGTTTCAAGGCTTCGTATTCTGGTTCAGCTAAAGCTCGATAGCGGCTCACCAGATCTGAACGTCGCCACATAATCCACATAACGGCTTGTTCCGATTTTGTTGCTTCTGGCGGTGTTTCTTCATCGGACAAAGCCTTCCAAATTTCAAAACTATTATGTTCCATGGCTAGGATTTGAACTGACTTTTGGAAGTCCAGCTGTAATGTCGCCCATGCTTCAGGTGCTAGTTCAGCTAAATCATTCACAGTAACAAAACGATGGTCTGCAGCATCAAAGCTATCAGCAAATGATGCTTCTATAGTTGCAAGTTCGGCTAGAACAGGAATTTGATTAAAGGGTGCTTCCTCACTCAACAACTTTGACATACTAATACTGTAATAACGCAAATTAGTGATATGAGATGGATATTTTTCTATATACCGCTCCATCACAGTATCAAACTGCTCATCACCTAAGTAACCATGTAACTTATCGTAATCCGTTGTTATTGCTTCTTTTAAGCGTGATTTGTATGCATAGGCATAAATATCAAGCCGGCCTTTGGCAGACAAGGCAGGTGTTGATTCAATTTTATCAACCATGTCAGAGTCTTCACCCAAGACATAGTTCATAAAGTTTTGCTGTAAATCATGCAACTGTTCTGACTCAGACATTACGCCACACCTTGTAATAATGAATGATTGCTCAGTTGTAGTTGTTCTTTTGATAACGTGTTTCTAGCAATTTTTTCGGCAATCGCTAGTTCTTTACGTAACTCAGGAAACGCTGGAATATTGTCATCACGCTCAATCATCGTGCTCACCGCACCAAAACGCTGTAACGCATATTCATATAAATCCCATACTGGGTCACAGACATCATGATCATGAGTATCAATAATCATTTCACCGTTATAGCTATGGCCAGCCAAATGAAATTGCATCACTCGATCACTATCAATGCCATCAACATAATCACGTGGTGCAAAATGATGATTATTAGCACTAACAAAAATATTATTAATGTCTAATAAAATATAACAGTCTGCCCGCTTGGCGATTTCATTTACAAACTCCCACTCTGGCATCACTGAGTTATTGTATGTCACATAGCTGGACAAGTTTTCAATCAACATTTGCCGACCTAAAAATTCCTGAACCTGACTGATTCGGTCCACAATATGTTGAATTGTTTTTTCTTCATAAGGTAGAGGTAAGAGATCATGGCTATTCACGTGATCAACACTCGTCCAACATAAGTGATCCGATAGCCAATGTGGCTCAACACGATCTACAAGTTGTTTTAATTTTTGTAAGTACTTTTGATTCAGTGGATCAGTACTACCAATCGACATGGAAACGCCATGCATGACCATCGGATAATCAGCACGAATTTTATCCAAGTTCGCTAATGGTTTACCACCCGGCACCATATAATTCTCAGAGATGATTTCAAACCAATCAACCTGAGGTTTATGTTCAATTACATGCTGATAATGATCGGTTCGCAAACCTAAACCAAAACCTAGAAATGGACGTGACATAATAGAATCCCAGTCATTTTTACTTATATAAAAACAATCACCGCGCATAACAAAACATTATGCGCGGTGATTATTATTTTTCTTTTGCTGTAAAAAATTCAAGCAAAATTATTTTCCTGCGGTACCACCGATGTGATCACATGCTTCTGCAGACATCGCGACAAAACCATGACCTTTGCACGAAGCTTGTCCAGCACAGGCATTGCCCGCTGCTTTACAGCTCGCTTGGCCCTTACATGCATTATCTGCAGTTTTACAATCATTAGCACCTTTACATGAATTGCCTGAAGCTTTGCAATCATTATGACCTTTACACACATTTACGCCATAACAATGCACATTTGCTGTTTCGCTTGATGCTGCATTAACTGTAGCTGCTGTACTCAGCATGCCCGCCGCTGCAATTGCTAATGCCAATCCTGTTGCTTTCTTAGATATGCTCATACTCTTGTTCCCCTATATCTTTAAATGTAAGTGGCTCACAAATATCAGCAAGTGATATCCATCACCACATTAAGTAATTTCTTGATAGATCTCAATAGCCTAATTAGCTACCTACTGTACCGCCAACATCTGCACATGCTTTAGCTGTTACCGCTACAAAACCTTGACCTTTACATGATGCTTGACCTTTACAGGCATTATCTGCAGATTTACAGTCATTATGACCACCACACTTGTTCACACCATAACAATGCACCAGTGGTTCAGCACTAGCAGATTTTGTTTCAGCTGTGCTTGCACAGCCAATTAAACTTGCTGCAGCGATAGCTAGAGCTAGACCTGATGTCTTCTTAATTGCACCCATATTTCTCTCCTTTAACATTTAATTTAATAATAAACGCAGACCATTACACTGATATTTCAGCTACCCATAGTCAGCCTTAAGAATATTTCTGGGTTTAGATCCAACCCATTTTGCTAGACGAGCTTGATTGGATAATGTTACAAATTCTCCATAGTTATATTCTATGTGTATGGTTTGTATTGAGTTTCTGAGCTTCCTTTAACTGTTCCACCAACATCAGCACAAGCTTTCTCAGTCACTGCGACAAAACCTTGGCCCTTACATGACGCTTGACCTTTACAAGCATTATCAGCAGATTTACAGTCATTATGACCACCACATTTGTTCACACCGTAACAATGAACCAATGATTCAGCACTGACAGGTTTTGTTTCAGTTGTATTTGTACAACCAATCAAACTTGCAGCAGCAATAGCTAGCGCTAAGCCCGATGTTTTTTTAATTGTTCCCATTAAACTATCCCTCCGTTAAGATTTATTGTATTGAGTTAGACTCAACTCAATTCGCTAGACATAGTTGATGGAAAAATGTTACAAAAATATTTACTTTATTAAGCTTAGTTCTTAAAGATTAAATTCTAATTAACGACAGAATCACAGGCAACGATACGATGACTCAAACTATAAAAGCTATTGGTTTTTCCAGTGCTAATTCCAGCCCTACTCACACAGAACAAACGCTTTCTCAACCACAGGGACATGATCTATTAATTCAAATTAATGCCATTGCGGTTAACCCTGTCGATACCAAAATTAAAGCGGGTATTGAAGGTACATTAGACACACCAAAAATCGTGGGTTGGGATGCAACAGGAACAGTGGTTTCAGTAGGCGATGGTGTTGAGCTCTTTAATGTCGGTGATCAGGTATTTTATGCTGGTGATGTGACTCGTCCAGGCTGTTATGCCACTCATCAGCTTGTTGATGAACGCATAGTAGGCAAAAAACCAAGGTCATTAACTGCTGTTGAAGCAGCAGCCTTACCGCTAACCAGCATTACCGCCGGAGAAGCATTATTTTCACGGTTAAAGATCGTCGCTGAAATTGATAAAGGTAAAACTATTTTGATTATCGGTGCTGCCGGAGGTGTGGGTTCTATCGCCATGCAGCTCGCCAAATCTGTTGCCCAATTAAATGTAGTTGCAACCGCATCAAGGCCTGAATCTAAAGTCTGGTGTAATAAACTCGGCGCGGATCATGTGATTAATCATCATGGTGATCTGGTAGGAAATTATCGTGCTCTAGACATACCGGACCCTCACTATATTTTCTGTCTGAGTGATACCGATCACTACTTTGAAGCGATGGCCGAATTGATCGCGCCTCAAGGCATGATATGCACCATCGTCGGCAGTAATGAAAACCATGATCTCGATAAACTAAAATCCAAAAGTGCCGGACTGGTCTGGGAATTTATGTTTACTCGTCCCATGTTCCAAACCAAAGATATGATCACACAACATCATTTACTTAATATGGTTTCTCAATTAGTTGATGACGGAAAAATAAAATCAACTCTAGCTGAAACGATAGGTCCAATGACAGCTGAAAACATTGATAAAGCCCATCAACAATTACTGACAGGAAAAACGATAGGGAAATTGGTGCTGACCGCCCTAATTTAAAAGGTCAACATAGCTCTAATTTCCATAACCCCGTATAATTTACGGTTTATTCATAATGATAGCTTAAGGTTTAACCATGGATACCCAAAAATCGAGTAAATTCTTTGTCGGCAGCATCGTAATATTTCTTATTCTATTTTTATTAGTAAAAGTCATCCTCTCTACTATGTTAGACATGGGAAAGAGTGCTGTAGCCGCTGATAGCATGGTTGCCGAAGATGTCGCTGAACGTATCAAACCTGTCGCTCAAGTATATGTAGGTGAAGCGCCAGTGGTTGAAGCTGCGCCAGTTGTAGAAGCAAGTTCTGGTGGTGGTGCACAAGTCGTGACTCAAGTTTGTGCCCTATGTCACAGCACAGGCATGATGAGTTCGCCAAAACTAGGCAGTGCCGATGACTGGGCGCCTCGTATCGAAAAAGGTATTGATGTCTTATATGAAAGTGCCATTAACGGCTTTAATATGATGCCGGCGCGTGGTGGTCGACCTAGCTTAAGTGATGATGAGGTCAAAGCAGCTGTTGACCATATGCTCTCACAGGCTAAATAACACAAAAAAAAGCCCGCAGCAGCGGGCTTTTTTGTATCTAATCCTTCTTTAATATCCAAGGATAACAATGAAAACCATAAATTTCCCCTATATTGCAGCAGGCTTAGGTTTGATGCTGATGCTAGTTGTAATGAGAGGCCAAGTCCTTGGTGCTGACGGTGAAACCGTCATGCCATTATTAACCTTGTTGGTTGTTAGTGAGTTTTGTTTTTTTGTTAATGCTATCGCCGTCTATATTGGTTTCAAACAAATTAAAGCTATCGGCTTCCAAGCGCTTTATACTATTACCACCCTCTTATGTGCTTTATTAGCCGTACGTTTCCTATTTATTGGCATAGCGCTTTGGCCGCTATAAACCTAAACCACTTACCTGATTGAATAATAATGACAAATAACGATATCCTCCGCCGACTCCGCTACACCTTCGATTTTAGCGATTCTAAAATGATTGCTTTATTTGCAATCGCCGAAGTGGAAGTCACCAGAGAACAAATTAGTAATTGGTTAAAAAAAGAAGAAGATCCCGATTACACAAATTGCAGTGACGTCCAGTTAGCTTCGTTTTTAAACGGGCTAATTACTGACAAGCGCGGTAAAAAAGATGGGCCACAACCCAAGCCTGAAACAAATCTGAATAATAATATTGTTTTTAGAAAGCTGAGAATTGCATTAAATTTACAAGCCGACGATATTATGGCCATTATGGCCTTGGCTGATTTAACCATCAGTAAACATGAACTCAGTGCCTTTTTCCGTAAACCGGATCACAAGCATTTCCGAAAATGTAAAGATCAAATCTTACGTAATTTCATTAAAGGCTTACAATTAAAATACCGTAGTACCGAAGAAACCGAAGAAGAAGAAAAACCCGCCTTTGAATGGAAGAAAAAAGACTCATAATTTAAGCAAATAAGCATGATAGTTATCTACGGCATCAAACAGCAGTTAAACCCAATTAAAACACAACTGTCAGATACGATTCATGCTTGCATGCAATCGATATTGGGCATGCCAGAAGGTAAACGCGCCCATCGTTTTATCCCTATGGATGCTGAAGATTTTTATTACCCTGATGATCGTAGTGATGCCTATACCGTGATTGAAGTCAATATGATTGAAGGTCGCGAAAAAGATACACTCAAACGGTTAATCAAAATGTTGTTTAAAGAAATTGAAGAACAAGTGGGCATCACACCTGTCGATGTCGAAATCACCATCAAAGAGCAACCGTCACATTGTTGGGGTTTTCGGGGCATGACGGGCGATGAAGCCAAACTGAACTACAAAGTAAATGTATAGGTGAAACTAGAAAATATTGTGCCTTGGGGGCGTTCATTTGCCGAATACCAAGCCATGTTTAAGCTCACTAACACTGATCTACAACAGAACATCCTAGGCTGTGGTGATGGCCCCGCCGCCTTCAATAAAGAACTCACTCAACGTGGTGGTCAAATCATTTCCATTGATCCCATCTATGAATTCAGTGCGTCACAAATCAAAAACCGCATCAATGCTGTCTATGATGAAGTCTTATCTCAGGTAGAAAATAACAAAACTAACTTTGTCTGGAAAAACATAAAATCCGTTGATGAACTTGGCCAGATCCGCATGCAAGCGATGAATGACTTTTTAACGGACTATGATGATGGCAAACAACAAGGTCGTTATCTTAGCGGGTCATTACCCAAATTAGACTTTTCAGATCATCAATTTGATCTGGCGCTATGTTCGCATTTTCTATTTTTATACAGTGATCATTTTACTTTAGAGCAACATATAAAATCTGTACTTGAACTTTGTCGAGTAGCAAAAGAAGTCCGCATCTATCCCCTTGTATCACTAGATGGGAAAGGCTCACCACACTTGGATTTAGTGATTGATAAATTGAATGAATACAATATTGAAACTCAACTGCAACCGGTTGATTATCAGTTTCAGCAAGGTGCTACCAAAATGTTAGTGGCAAGCACAAATTAATAAGCACAATATCCAAGACGTGGAACTATCAACACAGTTTGCCTTCTAACAAACACCCTAAACCGTGTGAAGGACAACAAAATGCAAGCAAGAATTGGATTTATCTCCCTAGCAACGAGTCTATTATTTGTCATGTCTCAGCCCGTATTAGCTAAAGAATATATCAGCCAAAACACGGCAACAAACGTCATTGAGTTATATACATCCGAAGGTTGCAGCAGTTGTCCGCCTGCAGATAAATGGCTGAGCCAACTTAAAACACAAGCTGATTTATTCAAACGTTTTATTCCCATGGCCTTTCATGTTGATTACTGGAATCAACTTGGATGGACCGATCGTTTCTCCAACAAAGCCAACTCCCAGCGCCAGTATATTCACCAACAAGAAGGCAATATCAGCCAAGTCTACACACCCGGCATCATGCTCAACAACAAAGAATGGAGAGGTTGGCATTCCGGTAAAAAAAGCTGGAACGTTGTTCAAAATGCCATTGGCATTCTAAAAGTTAATCATGATGAAGAATCACAGCAACTGCGTATCAACTTTTCACCTGAACATGCCCTTGATGAGCAACAAATGCAGCTAAACATTGTCATTCTGGGCATGGGCATTAGCAATGAAATTAAAACCGGTGAAAACCGTGGACGTCAGTTAAATCATGACTTTGTGGTATTGAACCATGTGCAAAAACAAGTCAGCATAGACCCAAACAATGATAGTCAAAAATGGCAGGCTTCATTACCAAATATACCGGCAAGTGGACAACAACAAAGCGCTCTTGTGGTGTGGTTATCAGCTATCCACTCACAAGATATTATCCAAGCTACAGGTGGTTATCTATAAACTATCATATTGAAAATAAAAAAGGCCTACAAGAGAATCAACTTGTAGGCCTTTTTTATTAATGACAATCTACTTTGAACGTATTGTTTATGCTACATCTTGATTTGAAATCCAACATAAGCTGATAACGGCTCTCCTGGATTTAATATATCGGCATCAGCTGCTGCGGTATCACGCACACTATGGGTGGCAATATAGTCTTTATCAAATATATTGCGGACTTCGGCAAACACCTTAACTTTATCATTTGACCAACCAGTACGCAGTCCAAACACCGTATACGAATCTACGGTATAACTATTGGCAAAATCTGCGTAACGATCTCCCACTACATCAAATGTTGGACCGGCATAAAAACCATTGGCATGACGGTAAAGAACCTCACCTTTCAGTACATACTCTGGCGCTGCAGGTAAGTCATTGTCACCGTAGGTATCATCATTATCAAACTCAAAATGATTAATTGATAAACTCAATACCGGCTCAATCATATGTTTACCAGAGTCATCAAGGGCAAACTCAGAACTCACAACGGCCTCAATTCCTGCATGAGTTGTGTTATCAATATTTGTCGCAAATCCGGTAGAAGAATTAGAAGCATCATCAATCGACAAAATCTCATCTTTTAACTTGGCGTAATACAAGGTTAAGTCCCATGACCAGCTATTAGTTTTACCTAAACTCTGGTTACCGCGTGTCCCAATCTCAAACACTGAGCCCTGCATGGCTTCTAGTGTACTCGTGTCGCTATTACCCTTGTCCTGAAGCTGATAATTAGTTGGTGGTTCATAGAGTCGACTGACATTAGCAAATAAACTTACATCCTGATTAACAGCAAAAATCGCTCCTAGGCGAGGATTAATACTGTGGTAGTGATCGGCTAAATCACTATCTACTGAACCATCTGGATTAGTTACAAATACATCTCGACGTGCAGATACCCCTTGTGCAGCCATAACTAAATTCCATTTGTCGTTTAACTGCCAACGATCCATAACAAATGCTTCTAAGGTTGAAGCATCATTATTCACTCGCCTTCTCAGACCATCACGGTTTCCAGAGTCATTGTTATATTGTTCTCCGTCCACTCTGTTTTCACCATAATTCACACCAAACAACAAATCATGGTTATTGATTTGTTCGCTGTAACGTAATGACGAACCAAAATCTCTCTGAGTGTTGTCGATAAGAATACCGCCAAAAAATGGAGGGCTTGCCGCTACAATTGGATGATAAAGATCTTGTTCTTCAAATGACAAACCAACTTCTAAACGACGGTTATCATCAATGTTCCACACTGTTTTATTTGCAACACGCAACGTATCTACATTTTTCTGATAATTACCATTCAATGCTTTTGCACTAGCGTGATCACGATCAGCTTTAACTTCTGCTTTTGTTAATGCTCCTGCTAATTCTTCATCATCTTCCAAGTGTGTCAGATAAAAACGTGTCGCCACTGAGTCAGATATTTTCCAACCCGCATTAGCATAAATACCTTGGCGATCTAGCTCATTATGATCGCGATAACCATTCCAACGCTTGTCCTCGATAGTAATCAGGCCATCGAATTGATCATTAAAAACCTTGCTTGCCGTAGCACGAGTTAATAATTGCCCATGGCTACCACCCGTCATTGAAAATGTTAATGGAGCAGAGTCATACGCAGTCGGAGTAGTAAAGTTGATCGCTCCACCTAAGGTGCTAGCACCGTACTTAATGCCGTTTGCTCCACGAGCTACTGTGGCATAACGAGCACTTAAAGGATCGATAATACGGTTATGATTGTTACCATCTGCCGCTGTTACCGATAAACCATCCTGCAATAGTTTGATGCCATTCATATCATAATCGGTAGCATCTAAATTGGAGCCACGACTAGAAAAAAAGATATTGTCACTACCCGTATCACTAGCCGCCCATACACCAGGTACATAACGCAACATATCTGCCAAGCTGGAAACATTTCGTTCCGTAAGATCATCAATCTCAATGAGAGTCACACCACCCGGAGTTAATCTCAGTTCAGCAAGATCTGCCTGCAAGCCAGTCGTAGCAGGTGCAGCTTTATCAGCAACAACCTGTAGGTCATCCAATTTCAATAATGATGTATCTTCTGCAAAAGCAGAACCAATACATGCTGAAAACAGCACAGCTGTTGCCAATGGGCTTGTATTTAAAAACCGTTTTTTTAAATTTCTTATTTTCATCCAACTTCCAAAGCAAAAAGTATCTAAGCAGCTAAAAACCCACCGAACTTAATTTAGGGGGGTAATAGGCCGACAGTTTATGCTTTAGAAATCGGTAAAAATCAGGTCATTTCACAGTGATTGTGTGAAATAACCTAAATCTGAAATTGTTAGTGATTATGACCGGATGTTGTTTTTTTCAACACTTTTAACGCCGGCGCAGGACTTTTATAATCATGCGTGGTCTTACCTTCAGTAGGGATCTCAGACCAATAAATTTCACCTGACACACATTCTTGTTTAGTTGGAAAATACAAAGTTTGTGGTGCAGCAGCTATCTTGGCTTTAAAAGTAAATTCATCAAAGTGAGCATCTAATAACTCGCCTCCAGACCAGACGATTTGGCTTACATCTTCAGTAATTTTTTTGCCGTATGCAGTATAAGGTGTGTCGAGTGGTGTAATAACTGTTTCCACATTCCAACCAGGCTTAGGCATCGGTTTTGCTCTTTGAACACCTGCTGGTATTTCTATAGTCACTTTTGTTGTTGTTGAGCCTTCGCAGCCATGGCCAATACCTACCACACCTTTATAATACGAACCTGTTTCAACTTCTTTTTTCTCTAAAGCAGCATGGGAAAAGGCCAATGATGGCAGTGCCAAACTAAAGAGTAATGCTAAACGTTTCATCTCTTGCTCCTGAATAAATTTCTATCCAAACTTTTTCTTGTTCGTTATTTAAGCATATCTCGAATATTGGTCAGATGTGCTTTACCTCGTTCTTTACGTTCCTCAGGATCAACCGCTGATTTCTCGGTCATCCAACTTAGATCTTCAGGTGGTAATTCACGTAAGAAGCGACTTTCTTCACATTCCATTTTTTCACCATAACGTTTACGTGAATTGGCCATAGTGAAGACTAAACTACGCTGCGCCCTGGTGATGCCAACATAAGCCAAACGTCGTTCTTCTTCAATGCCATCTTCTTCTATGCTGGTTCGGTGTGGCAGAATTTCTTCTTCCATACCGATGATAAATACATGAGGAAACTCCAGTCCTTTAGCCGCATGCAAGGTCATCATATGCACGGCATCCGCTTGATTCTCATCTGCTTGACGCTCCAAGATATCCATCAAGGTTAAACGTGCAGCGATATCACCAATATTTTGTTGTTCGGTCTCGGTATCGTTATCAATGATGCGTCCTATCCAAATTAATAACTCTTCAACATTTTCCATGCGTCGTGTGGCTTGATTTGGATCACCAGTCACTTCTTCCAACCACGCACGATAATCAATTTCTTCAATCATATCGCGTAAGGCTTCCATCAAATCACCACGTTTCGCACGATCAGCAATATCGACCAGCCATTTACTAAAGTGCTCCAGTCTTGCCATTGCTTGCGCTGAAATCTGTTCAGCCAAGCCCATTTCAAAACAAGCACCAAATAAGCTAGTTTCTCGCTGGCCAGCATAATTTGCCAAAGCCTGTAAGGTCGAAGCACCAATGCCTCGTCTCGGTGTATTAATCACCCTCAAGAACGCATTATCATCATCTTGATTGGCCAACAAACGCAGGTAGGCCATGATGTCTTTCACTTCAACCCGTGAGAAGAATGAGGTGCCACCGGTTAAAAAATACGGCACATTATGTTCGCGTAATACCCGTTCTATCGGCCGTGATTGATGGTTGCTACGATACAGAATTGCATAATCTTTGAAGTTAGCTTGATGTTTAAGTTTGTGATAAAGCAGCTCCGATACCACCTTATCAGATTCGTGATCTTCATCACGACAACCAATCACTCGGATAGGGTCACCCTCGCCCATCGCACTCCACAATTTCTTGTCAAAGATATGCGGGTTATGACTAATCAATTGGTTAGCAGCGCGTAATATTCGTCCCATGGAACGGTAATTTTGTTCCAACTTGATCAGTTTTAATCTAGGAAAATCTTGCTGCAATTGCACCAAGTTTTCTGGTCTAGCGCCACGCCAAGAATAAACAGACTGATCATCGTCACCGACCACCGTCAATGCTTCACGAATACCGACTAACTGTTTCACCAACTCGTATTGGCAACCATTGGTATCTTGATATTCATCCACCAGCAAATAATGAATACGTGCCTGCCATTTCTTTAAAACTTCCGAATGTTCACGAAACAACAATACCGGTTTTAAGATCAAGTCATCAAAATCAACCGCGTTATAGGCCAATAAGGCTTCAACATAACGTTGATAGACCTTAGCTTGTGATGCTTGCTGTTCATCCTCAGCAATGCTCGCGGCTTCCGCAGGCATGATTAACTGATTTTTCCAGGTCGAAATTTGCCACTGACAATTCTCAGCATGTTCACTATCAGCAGCAAAATCACGGCCCATTAAATCTCGTAATACCGCCAAACTATCTTGAGCATCAAAGATGGAAAAACCACTGCGATAACCTAAGCTTTTATATTCTTTTCGCAGGATATTTAAACCCAAGTTATGAAAGGTCGATACCATCAAACCACGAGCAGAAGAATTTCGTGAGGCCATCAATTCAGCAACACGACTTTTCATCTCGCGTGCGGCTTTATTGGTAAAGGTTACTGCAGCAATATTACGCGCCGAAATACCACATTGCTCAATCAAATAAGCAATCTTGCGAGTGATTACACGTGTCTTGCCACTACCTGCACCAGCTAAAACTAATAAAGGCCCATCAATATGTCGCGCAGCTTCTCTCTGCTGCGGATTAAGATCTTGCACTAATGGAAACCTCTGATAACGCTAATTATTGTGACAAATAATGATTTAATGGTTCTGCAGAATTAAGGCAGAAAACGCTGCTAATAGTAGCGTGAATAACTATATTTGCAAGGGAATATTGTGAATCTTTTTGTAACGGTCTTATCACGTTGAAATTAAAGATATAATCCCGCTTTATTTATAATGATTTATGGTTTATATTACCTCTGATACCAATTTTACTATGGACCTATCTACCGTCCTTGCAATTTATCTATTACACCTTAACTAAAGGAAGTAAAGAAGCATGGACAGTATCTTTTGTAATTTTGACCATATCGAGAAAGAAAACCTTCTCGGACAGCAAGCACTCGTTAGAGTGAGAATAACACTCTTTGAACGTGATAAAGTTTACATAAACGCAAGACTTCCAACTTCTACGTCAATACCGCTCAATAACTTTGCGCATGACGAGCACTACACATACTGAAAGCAAAGCTCTCTAAATCAATGAGTGTGAAAAAAGGGACGCTTTGGCCCTGCAACATTTTAACGGATATATTAAATTTAAAGTGTTGGCTTACTTTTTAAGATGACACTTTGGGGCGTCTAGTGGAGCTGCTTGCACTCCAAAAACATCATATCATTAAGTATCCTAACAATTTTAAATCCTATTTTCGATCCAAAGGCATTTGATATTTTAGAAGATGAAATCACTGTAGTTATCGATGAAGAAATGACTCTTAAAGGTACATTTAGAGATATGATCTATCCCATTTACAACAAGCACTTTAGCGAAGATGATCTTAAAAAAATGGTCGCTCTAAACAATACCGAATTTGGCAAAAAAATGATTCGAGTAATGCCACTTATTACTCAAGAGGGAATGCAGGCGGGCCAATCATTAGGTCCTAAAATTCAAGAGCGCATACTCGCTCGTTTTAAAAATGAAGGTATCGAATAATGTTGCATGGCAAGACTTAATGGTTAACTAAAGTATGGATTTTCTCTAATAAGTTACTGCCGAAAATCGGCTTATGCAGTGATGCATTAGCACCAAATATTTCTGCCATTCTTAGAAAATCACTATTTGAAGATATTGCTAATATCGGCAAAGTTGGATGGATTTCTCTAACCGCTTTAATGTTCTCAATGCCATCTACATCAGGCATAAAAATATCGATGATCAAAATATCCGGTTGCTCAACATCGAGTAGGTTCTTAACTTCTCGGCCATCCTTGCTAGTGATAACATCATAGCCCCCTGGCACTAACATCGCTTCTATTATTGAAAGTGTAATTTCTTCATCATCAACGATTAATACTTTAGTCATTTTTCATATCCTTCTGAAATAAAACACAAAGTTTCTTAGTCATCGTTTCTTTCTTAAGAAATGTATTATGTATCACCAGAACTATTTATCCAAGCGGCGATAGCCAATCGCTTCACTTAAATGACTAGTTTGAATATGTGTCGAATCAGCTAAGTCAGCAATGGTGCGAGCTACTTTTAAAATGCGGTGATAGGCTCGCGCTGATAATCCCAGACGAGTAATGGCCTGCTCGAGTAATTGATAGTCACTATCCTGTAACGCACAATGTTTTTCTATTTCTTTGCCTTGAAGTAAGTAATTCGCTTTGCCTGCTCGTTGATTTTGGCGTTGTTTGGCAGCGCTGACGCGTTCACGCACTTGAGCACTACTTTCTTGTTGGATTCCAGTCGTACTTGGTCGTAATAAGGATTTTGCTACTGGCGGTACTTCGACCAACATATCTATGCGATCCATTAATGGCCCTGACACTTTGGATCGATAACGGCGAACTTGCTCTTCGGTGCAATGACAACGCGTTTCTCCCAAATAGCCACAAGGGCATGGGTTCATTGCCGCGACCAGTTGAAACCGAGCAGGGAATTCTGCTTGATTTGCTGCCCGAGAAACAGTGATTTTTCCAGACTCTATCGGTTCACGTAAAACGTCTAATACTCGCCGGTCAAATTCTGGCAGTTCATCTAAAAACAATACGCCGTTATGGGCTAAGGAAATCTCGCCCGGTTTGGGCTGACTGCCTCCGCCCACCATCGCAACAGCTGAAGCCGTATGATGAGGCGTTCTAAAAGGTCGTTGTCGCCATTGTTCAACGTTAAAACCATTGCTAGAAATTGAATGCACCGTCGCCGACTCAACGGCTTCGTGTTCAGTCATTTCTGATAATATGCCTGGTAAGCGACTGGCTAACATGGTTTTACCGGTGCCTGGTGGACCAGAAAAAAGCAGGCTATGTTGACCCGCGGCAGCCACCTCTAATGCGCGTCTAGCATGAGATTGACCTCGCACATCAGCTAAGTCTGAATAATCTACCTGGAATGAACTGACCGATTCTTCAGCTAAGGCCAAATCTTGTTGACCATGCAAATGAGCACACACTTCTAATAGATGATTGGCGCCATAACTTTTGGCATTATTAATTAATGCCGCTTCATTGGCATTCATCGCTGGCAATACCAATTCTCTATTCGCTGCAGTCACCGCTAATGTAGTGGGCAAGACGCCACGCACGCTACGTAGCTCACCGGTTAAACCCAACTCACCGATAAATTCTTTATCATTTAATGACTTTAATGGGATTTGACCTGATGCAGCCAAAATACCTAAAGCAATCGGCAAATCAAAACGACCACCTTCTTTGGGTAAGTCGGCTGGTGCTAAATTAATAGTGATACGTTGTTGAGGAAAGGTGAACTGTGAGTTCAGTAGCGCTGAACGTACACGATCTTTGCTTTCTTTGACCGCGGTTTCAGCCATGCCGACTATAGACAGTTGTGGCAGACCGTTTGAAATATGAACTTCAACTGTAACCGGCTGAGCATTGATACCGGTAATTGCTCGACTATGAACCGTTGCTATATTCATTGAACCATCCTTGGTTTTGAAAAAAAAACACTTCAACTCATAAGAGTCATAGTAATCTGAGTTAACCTACTTTCCAAAGTATCTCTTCATTTTGTGAAGCTTCATTTATACCATGTATCAAGAGTTACCCGACGGTTTCATCTTGAAAAGATAATGAATAGGCTTGAATCAACACAGTTGAAAACAGTGTTTTTCTACAGACACAAGGAACGCTCTCTCCCTCGACTTCATGATCGTGCTGGCCGCTTCCAAACCTTGATACCATATCTTAAGGCTACGAAGCATTACGGTATCGAGGATTTTTATCAGCTGCATGTAAAAACAAGGCACCCGGAGGTGCCTTGTTTTGTTACATTGCTGTTTTATCAACTATAGTTTAGATTCCATCGTCAATTGCACCACTCGCTAATAGTGATTGCAATGTCGCTGCAGCATACTCACCTGAGACACCTGACAGTTCAATCTCTTGAACCGTGCTACTACCACTCTTGATATTCAATTGCAGATCACCCGAACTATTCTTAACGCCTTCGATAGTATGAGAGCCATCAGCTAATAAATCAGACAGGTTCAATACATCACCTTCACTCGCATCAAAATCTAGTACCTTGTCATGGGCAGGTGATGCACTTGTTTCCACATCTTCCCTGTTCCAAATAAAGGTATCGGCACCAGCTCCAATTCCGCCATCCCCAGTGAGTTCATCATTGCCCTTGCCGCCAATAATTTGATCATTACCATCATTACCGAACAATTTATCCTCACCGTCAGTACCAATAAGTAAACCATCAGCAACGCCAAAACCCCCACCATCAGTTGTAAATTCAAGTTTTAGTGAGTGACTATATCCAGTTTCTGAGTCACCACCAATCTTGACTTTAATAAGGGCTTGTACACTCTCACTTTCTACGCCATCACTATCAACAACACTATAGGAAAAATGTATTGGTACACCTGCATTTACACTTGGATCATAGCCCTCGTCTGCATCAAACCCAGGGTTTGGAGATACCAATACATTACCTTGAGCATCGAGTGAGATAGTACCTATAGCTGTATCTGAATCATCATATAAAATACCATCACCGAGTTTTACTACCATGTCACCAGCATCATCGGTATCATTTGCTAGCAACATACCTTTGTTGATAACAAAATCATTAAGCGATCTTTCTACAGCGTAGCTGCCTCTGACAGAGGCCACTCTAAACTCCGTAATACTGCCGTCCGTGGGATCTTTTGCAAACACCACTACGCGGTCAAATTCAAAACCTTCCTCACCTATCTCCACTGTCTGCGTAGCGGCATCAAAGGTACCGGTTATATAGTCCGTATTACTATGTCCGTAGGCGCGCACTTCAACAACATCAGCCCCATCAACTTTTGCACTACCGCTAAACGTTACTACAGCGCTGATGAGATCATAAGCAAATCTATATTCCATCCCTTCATTATAATAACCGGCACTATCTACATAATATCTTTCTGAAATATTATCTTCTGAGCCTACATAATCGTCGTCTTGAAATTCTTCAAGCCCATCGTCAAAGAAAAAAAACAATCTCTCTGCACCTGCTCCTGCATCATTATCAATATAATAGGAATTAAAATCATTCACTCCGCCTATGTTTGTGCGACCTGCACTCGCAAAATCAAATGTCGTTCTATCCGCACTAAGCCCGTCACTCCCTAAATAGGTAAATTCATCGGATGCAAATGGAGATACTGTGGCGGAATCAGCTTCTGCAACTTTAACAATGGTTTCACCTTTTGCCACTGGCGCATCATTAACCGAGGCAATATTAAAGTTAACCGTTGCAGTATCGGCTGCACCATACGTATCTTCAATGGTGTAAGTGAAGCTTGCTGGACCAAAGTAGTCATCGTCTGGCGTAAACGTGACCGTTATCTTGTCTGCCGATAACACGGCGGTGCCGTTGACACCACCTTGAACCGACACAATGTTAAACGTATCACCCTCAATATCTGAGTCATTCGCTAACAATTTTGCAACACTTATGATAAATGGGGTATCTTCGTTGATTATCTCTTCTACTAAGTTTGCCTCGCTACCTATTGTCACTAAAGCGGAATCCAATCCATTTTCGAAGTCTAAATTAAGCACCTCATTACCATTTACGCTCATTGCAATATTATCAATATCAGCCTCTAAGCTTCTTGATGCTGTGTGCGTTCCTAAATCACCAAAATCTACAACTACTGTAGGGCCATTGCCTATTGTTATAGGGTTGCCAGGATCGACAATCGTTCCCGTATAGGGTGTTGTATAGGTGCTGGTGACCCCATTTTTATCAGTGTTAGTAATGGTGACATTGACACCATCATAACTAAATTTTATATCGTTAACGGCATCTACATGGAAACTTAAATCCGTTTGATGTCGCTCATCAAAACTATGTATTTCTTCGAAATTAGTTTCAACCAAACCAGTATCTGGGTTTACCTTCGCGGTGAACTTCTCCGTTGCCAGTTGAAACTGCAATTTATCGCCAGTAACACTTAATGAAAACGCACCTTCTTTATGGAAAAAAGTATTGTAGAAGATTGGGGTGCCCTTAACCTCAAAGGTGGCTGAGATAGTAAAGTTATCTTTAAGTGTCAGATGCGTGGACAATGAATCCGCTATCGTGATATTTGACTCTGGTATAGAGGTAGACGTATTTGGTGAACCCGGTAACTCAACATAGCGATTAAGGAGGCTGGGGACGGTATCAGCAACAGCCGTAGGTGCATCATTGGTGCCAGTAACCGTAATCGTTAATGTTGATTCAGCCGTATCACCATCACCATCCACCACGGTGTAATCAAACGCATCCGTCACAATTTGACCTTGCGTCAAAGCTTGTACATTGTCTGCATCATTATTTAATTCATATATGTACTCGCCATCAGCATCAATGGTGACGAAACCATAAGTACCCGTCATTTTTGTGGTTGTCGTTACTACGCTGCCATCAGCGCCAGTATCATTCGTTAATACATTGCCTTCAGCTTTCGTATCCGTATCTTCAACAACGGCATCATTGCTATTGGTATCAGCAGTAAGCACCGGAATATCATCGAGAACCGACACGTCTAGTGTGATATCGCCAGATATTTGGTCACCATCACCATCTTCAGCAATAACGGTTAAATCTATAAAAGGGAGTGATTGTAAGTTTTCATCAGCGCCGGCTTCTAATACGCTATCTAATAAGGTAAAGGTATAAGCACCTGTACTTGCCGTAACTTCTATTCGATATTGGGCTGTTTCTACAGTAATCGTACCTGCTACCGCTTCAACACCATTAACACTAAAGATGGCTGCAGCAGCTTTGCCATCAGCACCAAAGCTAAAGTTATCAGCCAAATTACCGGTTGCAGTGGCAGAGTTGGTACCGGTAACTTCACCTTCACGCCCAGCATCAGCACTGGCACCCGCTAAACCATCTTCGTCGACGGTCAAGCTTTCTGAATCAGTCACAAATACCGGCGCATCATCATCAACCGTCACGGTAAAACTGCTATTTGCAGTATTACCATCTGAATCAGTCGCCGTAAATGTAAATATTAAGTTGATATCATCTTCTGTATCAGTTGTTGGGTGGTCTAAATTATCATACTGTTCAAAATCATAAGAACCGCTTTCTAAATCTGACAAGCTCACGGTAAAGACCGTTAGTTCACCGGCTTTTGCCGTTAATACAGTATCGTCGTTGCTAAGCACGAATGTAACGGCCACACCATTTGATTTTAAACCGGAAAGACTTGGTTGTGCAGCATCAAATTCAACACTGCGGTTGGCATCTCCCGCATTGTTATCATCACTGCCCCAGCTAATATTTAAATCACCACCGGCTGTTAATGCAATACCTGCTACATCACCATCATAACCATCATCTTGTGTGGCAGCAGTCGCTAAACCTTCTTCGTCAACAGTGCTATCTTCTGCTGCGCCAATCACTGGTGCATCATCATCAACTGTGATTGTAAAGTGACTACCAACCGCATCACCGTCTGAATCAGTGGCAGTGAAGTCAAAGCTTAGATTGATATCATCTTCAGTGTTGGCTTCTAAATGGTCTAAATTATCTAATAAGGTAAAGTCATACGTGCCAGTACCTTCATCAGAAATAACAACGGTAAATACCACTGTTTCGCCTTCGCCAGCGATTGCAGTTAAGGTCAAACCATCTTCGCTCACGCTATAAACAACGGGTACACCGTTTGACGTTAAATCTGCAGGTGCAGTTTGCACATCAAAGCTTACGCTGCGATCTGCTGGTGCTGTCGCTACACCATCAATATCATTATCGTTATCATCGGCGCTCCAGCTAATACCCAAGTTGCCTTGTGCTGTAAGTGCTTCGCCATCCAAGTCACCACCTATGGTAACTTGTAAGACAGCTGCAAAATCAGCGGCGGTAATACCAGTAAAGGTTGTAACGTTATGGCCTTGGCCATTCAAGGTAGCTTGAATATTATCTGATTCCGCATCACTTCCACCAGATGTGTCAACAAAACTACCATTATCAAAGACGGAAACATCAGCAGGATTACTACCATCTTGCGTGACGGCAATATCTAAAATTTCTAACCAACCGCCATCTTGAGAACCAACAGGAGCAGCATCAAACCAATCATAGGCTAGGAAGGTAATTTGACCACTACCAACCGGAATAACCACAACGGCCGCCGCATCACCTGCGCTATACATCACTGTTGCTCCAACAGGTAAACTGCTTACAGACCAAGTATACGTACCATTTGCATCACTTAAAGATGCTGGGCCAGAAGCAAAGGCTGTACCTGCTACATCGCCTGTTTGAGCGTAAGAATCAGCATCGTCTCCACTCGTAATTGAAAAACCAAAAATATCATTTAATAAGTTTTCATCGTCATCACTACTTCGTCTACCGCC
>MAAB01032297.1_pt1 | contig 119424 bp, 105 predicted proteins | sample 1115991 | NCBI WGS metagenome assembly MAAB01 (sample SAMN04961124, study PRJNA320927) | seawater metagenome | isolation source: sample BD02T18 sea water enriched with oil for 18 days | place: USA:Gulf of Mexico | collected 2013-07-27 | reverse complement strand
TATCAATCAGTTCTATAATGCCAAACGTCTACACTCAGGTATCGGTTATCACTCTCCGATTGAATATGAGCAGATGGCAGCATGAAATAATTGGTGTCCGTTTTATCGGGGGAAGATCACAAACCAATCGCTCTTTGTTTTTCTACCCATAGTCACACCTCACAAAACATACCCTATGGTATGGTATGTTTTGTGAGACTGTCAAGGGAGATTTATGGAGATTTCCCCTCGTAAACAAGCAAAGACTGCTGTAGCTCACTGCATTCTCGGCCTAACGCTTCTTCTCTACACTTGATGATGTTGAATGAAAGGAAAGCCAGACATCCCTGGTGGAGTCTTGGAGGAAAGCGTAAACTGCGCCAAGTATTTAGGTTAGAGATCCGCAGCATGTCATTTTTTCGTTCATTATTTAAGAAAAGTAAATCTAAGCCCTTAGAAGGCGCATTACGTGAGTCTGTCGAGCAAGTGATCGCTCGAGCTTATATTGATCCTTATATAGGGAAAGATCTTGTATCTGGAAAGGCGATCACGCACCTGGGCCAGTGCGGGGATATATTGCAAGTTCATGTGGAATTAGCGTACCCCGGGCAAAAAGTTAGCGCTTCGATGGTTGATATTCTGACGGGGGCATTAGAGCAGTTAAATGACTTTGCTCAGGTAGAAGTTAGCGTCAACTGGAACATACGGGCCCACAAAGGCCAGCGAGAAGAAGTTAGCCGTATAAAGAACATTATTGCGGTTTCATCCGGTAAAGGTGGCGTAGGAAAATCAACAACTACAACCAATTTAGCGCTGGCTTTGGGTGCTCAAGGGGCCAGCGTTGGTATTTTGGATGCCGACCTGTACGGCCCTAGCCAGCCATTGTTACTCGGGATTCCTGCTGGCTCAACGCCTCAGACACGCGATATGCGATTTTATGCACCAATGCTTGCCCATGGAATCAAAGTCATGTCCATGGGAGTAATGGTCTCGGAGAAAACGCCAATGATGTGGCGTGGACCCGTGGCTAGTGAAACCATTCAGCAGTTGATGCTGCAAACGTTGTGGGGGGATTTGGATTATTTACTTATTGATATGCCTCCGGGTACGGGAGACATCCATATTACCTTAGCGCAAACCCTTTCAATCGCTGGAGCAGTGGTGGTAACCACCCCTCAAGATATTGCGCTCCGAGACGTAAAAAAAGGAATCGAGATGTTTACCAAGGTTGGCGTACCTATCATTGGTGTTATCGAGAATATGGCAACCCATACCTGTAGTGAGTGTGGTCAAGAAGATCATATATTTGGTCGCAATGGTGGAAATAATATTGCTAGAGAATATGATTCTGAATTGCTGGGATCGCTACCGTTAAATATGACTATTCGGCAGCAAGGAGATGCAGGAGCTCCTATCGTATTAGTTGATCCTGATGCCGAAGTGTCGCTAAAATATCGGGATATCGCACTACGTATGGCGGTAAATGTTGCACAACCAGGTTTGATTACGCCTTTACCTAATATTAAATTTGTTAACGATTAGTCATTTTATACGGTAGCCAAAGATGAGCGCAGAGTTTTCTCAACAACATCAAAAAATGGATCGCGGAAAAGTACCTGTCGATATTATTTATCACCGCATTTCTCAAATACTAGAGCTTGTATATGCTGATGATACCTCAGTGAGTTTACGTGCAGAGTATTTACGAGTACTTTCTCCGTCTGCAGAGGTGCGAGGGCATACTTCGGAGCAAGCCGTGCTCCAATACGGAAAGAAGCTGGTGAATATTTCTGGAATTTCTCTACAGGGAAGTTACGCTATTCTAATAACCTTCGATGACAAACATGATACAGGGGTGTATACCTGGAATTATTTATGGGATTTAGCCAAAAATGAAACGGTCTACTGGCAAGAGTATCTGGACAAATTATCCCGAGCAGGTAAAGCTCGGGAAAAATAATTGTTACATATTAGGATATTGATATAAAGAATAATGATAGAAAGAATACAATACCAACTGTGCATAATCCTATACTGTACATTACGTCGATTCTTCTGAAGGTTTATGCAAAGTCATATGAGCCTCCTGCTTTCAAGCCTTTTTGGTAGGCTGGGCGTGCTTGGAATTTTTTAACAAAAGCAATGATATTAGGATAAGATTCCACTCCTTGCTGTGACACCATCGCCTCCAACGGAAAGCTCATCTGGATATCAGCACCCGTTAGTTGGTCACCACAAAACCATTCGTTAGTGGCCAAATGTTGATTAATAAAGTTTAAGTTAGACTTAATGTTTGGCCCAGCATAAGCGTCCATCACCTTATTAGCGATACCTTTAGCGATTGGCTTAATAAAAAATGGCATCGGACTGGTTTTTACTTTATCAAAAATTAATTTTATCACTAACAAAGGCATCAATGATCCTTCAGCATAATGCATCCAGTAAGTGTAGGATCGTCCAGCGTCAGTCCCGCGTTCTGGCGAGAAATTTTTCCCGTATTTTTCCACTAAATATTCGATAATCGCGCCTGATTCTGCAATGGTTATATCCCCGTCAGTAATCACCGGAAATTTGCCTAATGCATGTACTTTTTTTATGGCTTCAGGAGCAAGGTCTGTTTTTGAATCTCGCTGATACTTTTTAATTTCATAGGGAATATTGAGCTCTTCAAACAGCCATAATAAACGCTGTGAACGCGAATTATTTAAGTGATGCAAAACAACCATAACGCTTCCTTTTCAATTATATTATCAAATTCAGTGTAGCAACAGCATAACGAGTCTTAGAGAACTCGACAAATTTTTAACTCTGCAGCACCTTCAATGGCAGCCCTAACATCGCATCGCCGGTACCAGCGAAATACCAAAGAACAGCCACTAAACCTGCCACCGTTACCAAATACCAAGCGATAGAAAATAATTGACCGTATCGATCAAGAGGAAACAGCCGGCTTTCATGCCTCGATCGCCATTCCACTAAAATTTCAACACTGCCTATCAATAATAAAAAGCCCAACAAGGCCAAACCCAGTTGATAGCTAAGAAATACACCCAACGCAGCCCCAGCAGCGCATAATACAATGCCAATTTTACTATCCATGGAGAAACTAATACTTTTTAAAATATGACCTCCATCCAACGGAAGAATTGGCAGCAGATTAAAAAGATTTAGGAGCGCATTAAATGCCGCCAAGCCTGCGAAGAAGATCTCTCCAGTGACGACATACGCGACTAAGAACGCTAGCGATAAGAACAACCCGAAACTAGGCCCCATAATTGAAATAACGACGTCTTGCCAACGTGTATTGATCTTATTGTCACCCAACGCCAAACCGCCCATAAAGGGTATTAGGTAAATACCCTTAGTTTTCATACCGAAATACTTCATAGCACGAATATGCCCATATTCGTGAAATACTAAACAGGCGATCAACGCCAGAGCGAACTGAAGAGAAAACAGCCAAGAATACGCAGCCACACTCGCACCGGCAAAAACCACCTTTATCACCTTAGCACTCTTCAGCAGCTTAAGCCCCAGCGACGCAAGTCCCACCACCCCCACTTTTCTCTTCTCGGGAACTATTTCTGACGGAGTAGAGTGCTCCAACTCACTCAAGCTACGCCCTCCCTCTTCTACAACCTGGTCATTAACCGTAACGTGGTAGCTCAATTCGAAAGGCTGCCAGTTCACTGTTAAGGAGACACTGCAGCGAATCACCTCTTCAATACCCCCGTCACCACCTTCGTTGTTAGCATCAACACGGCCGCGCAATTCAAATACATGCTGCGCTTCTTCCTGAGATGCTGAGGCAGATATTTCTGATACGACCTGGTGATCCCAATATAAACGCTGCCAACCTGACATCGTTCCCTCTACGCGTAACGGACGCCCCAACAGCTCTAACTTTAGCAATTCCACAAAGCCACCTCTTACTTAAAAAACAGCGATTATGCCTGTTCTCTGAGATGCTGCAACTCACGAGGAAGAAAATAGATAAAAAAATAGGCACTATAGATAACAAACGGTTCCGTCGCATCCAGCGAATCCATCCTTCGCGATACTTGTCTAGTACAATCCACACTTTGTCTGTAGAAGTTACCCCTGTACCATCTTGACTGATTATCGCTTTGATTGTGGTGTCTCTTATGCTTTGACCTGCATATATATTATTAATGTCAGGCCAGTATATTTGGGGTCTGATCGCGTACGACCTACTGCCGCTTCCTGCTAAACCAGACATACCTATTGAATATCTTTAAGAAAAAACCCATTGGATAATTCGTTAATTTAGAACTTGAATTTTAAAACGTTATTTTCATGGTAACCGCAAAACCATCTTGGGCGATATCCATATCATAATGAATTTCTTCAGGCTCTTTATCCAGAGACAAATTTGAAAAAAATGGAGAATCTATACCAATTTTGGCAATCACCACTTGCATACCTTTCATGATATCACTTACGGATACTGAGTCACCCATGCCAACATCTTTTGCAGAGGTGAAGCTATCCACATAATCAAAAGAATCAAAGTTTTGAATTTGTTGTTGTTCCATTTGAGCTGCTGAAAACTGAGTATCAACGCGATGGTCTTTTGCTATGACCATTTGAAAAGGAGCGATGGAAAGTAATGCGGTGACAATAGTATTACGCAGAAGCTTTTGACGCCTCAACGAACGATTTAGTTGAGGCCTGGTAATTATTTTCTGCTCTATTAATATCTCGCCCAGCTGCTTATGAGTAGCACATTGAATCTCGATTGCTGATTGCAACTGGTCGTTGGTTATTAAACCTCTATCAACTAGCAGGGTGCCAATGCGAATTTCTTTTCCTGAGTGCTTCATACTACTGGTCCTGTCGTTTTGTTGTTAGCTGATTTTAATCCGCCATAACAAACCACGAACGATCTATTAATTACAATATCGAGTACATTTTTAAATGACAAGAAAATTTTAGGATTTTGTTGTTTTATGGAAAATTATTATTTCAAATAAATTTTTTATATCTATAATCACTAACGTATTTTATTAGTTCAATGATTACAGTGTTGATATATCCTGTGGGAATAAATCCAGATTGCCGAATACAAGCTTAAGACGCTTGATGTGTCAACACTTTGGCGGTTATAAAAGTAAGGGGCCAGTGGCGCTACTATTATCGGGCAGTCGATACAGAGGGGAATACTATCGATTTCCTTCTTACCACTAAGCGCGACACCAATTGAACAATTTTACGCTTTAGCTGCGTAAATAAAAACTCGCCCAACTTTTTTTCACGTCAGATAGATTATTTGCGACGTATATGAACCATCCCTTTTTGATGTTGGCGATACCGTGCAGGGCTTAATCCGGTCATCTTTCGGAATTCTCTTGAGAAATGAAAGCGGTCAACAAAGCCAGTCTGTTCAGCGATTTCAACGATATCGAGATCACTGGTTTCCAGCAAAAGTTTGGCCCGCTCGGAACGTAAGGTTGAATAATACTTATAGGGCGTTTCGCCGGTTGCTCGCTTGAAAATTCGGATAAATGCAGCGCGTGTCAGATCATGCTGCTTTGCGATAGCCTCGATTGAAACCGGTGCGTCGATATTCTCTGACATGTATTCAATGGATTCTTTTACGCGATGATCAACTTCATCAGCATGAAAGGCTGACTCAGGTAACTGGCATAGCGCGTGCGCAATCAGATAAGTGCACTTTAGGACGCCGGGGGGCTGGTTTTTTTGCAACACATCCAAAGCGATTAATTCGTTTGCAGTTCGCTGTGTGTTTTCGTCAATATTGATCTCATATACTCCCGGTGCGGCCGATCTAAGTGGTTCACCGACATAAAAATGCATAAATAGCTGGCCGGTAGGCTGACTCAATACAGCAGTTGCTTTGGTGTTTGGCGCAATGAGATAGAAGTGTTGGTTATCCAATCGGGTGATGCGGGAATCTTCACGCAACGATGCGCCTTCTCCGGTGTGATAGTACAGCCTCCAGAAATTGGCAAACATCGGAAAGCCATCCCACTCTCTTGGCAGCGGCATAAAATGACACACTTCGATATGTATGTGACTGCTACGGGTATATATATCACTTTTGTACATGCCGTGAAAATTACATCAATACCTCAAATTGGTCAAATACTATATATTTCGTTCCTCTATAGATTCATAAAGGCGACTATACGCTTAAAACACTGAGTAAAAACATAAATTAAGTTAGACAAGAAAATACAATTGGAGTGACGGATGATTATCGGGGCTGGATCTGAATTTACAATGAGGTTTATTTTATACATATCTGTGATACTGCTGTTAGGTGGTTGTAATCCGCTGACAAAAGAACAGCGAGAACTGATCGCTTCGCTGAAAGAGCGCGAATTGCCAGCGTGGTATGACGACGCAAAGCTGGGCATATTCATCCACTGGGGGCCCTACACCGTGCCAGCTTTTGCGCCTACAGAAAACCACGTACATGACACTTTTCTGAATCATTATGAGAACTCCTCAGTGCACGTGCCCTATGCGGAATGGTACTGGAACGCCTTGCAGAACGGAGAAGGCGCAACTTACGACTATCACATTGATAACTTTGGTGAAGAATATCCCTACCAGCAATTTGGTTATGATTTTCAACAAGCCGTTAGCCAATGGGATCCAGATGCCTGGGCAGAGCAGTTCGCGGCGGCTGGCGCAAAGTACGTGGTACTCACTACCAAACACCACGATGGTTTTCTTCTTTGGCCTAGTGCCCACCAGAACCCTAACGATCATCAGTGGTATTCCGAACGAGACCTTGTTGGTGAGCTTGCCGCCGCTGTGCGTGCTCGCGGAATGAAATTCGGTATCTATTATTCAGGTGGCTTCGACTGGATGTGGAATCAAGAAGGCTTTGGCCGCAATATTACCGAACTCATAGCTGGCACGCCTACTGATGCAGGTTATGGGAATTATGTTGAAGCGCATTTTCGAGAATTGGTGGAGCGTTATGAACCTTCGGTGCTCTGGAACGATATATCCTATCCTGGCGGCGGGAATCTGTGGCCACTCGTTTCTGACTACTATGAAATGGTGCCCGATGGGGTGATCAATGACCGTTTCTCGGATATGAATCCTATTGCGTTGATGCTACGAAACCCGAGCCTTCGAGCCCTGGCCGACAAGGTGATCAAATATATTCTTAAACTCAATGGCGGTGATATGACCGCATTTATGGCTGTAGGCCTTCAGCCGCATTACGATTTTAAGACACGCGAATATGTGGACATATCATCGATCGACCATCAAAAGTGGGAGGCCACTCGTGGGCTGGGTCTTTCATTTGCCTATAACCAAAATGAGACGGAGGAAAACCTCCTGAGCGACAAAGAACTAATCGAAGGCTTCATTGATACGGTATCAAAAAACGGCAATATGCTGGTTAATATTGCTGTAAAAGCCAATGGCGACATACCGGATTCTCAGACCCAAAGGTTGGACGCTCTTGGCGAATGGTTGGCGAGCAATGGTGAGGGAATTTATGGCACCAGGCCTTGGGAACGCGCCCAAGGCGAAACTGCCGAGGGCGAAGCTGTTAGGTTCACGAAGCGTGATAACGTCCTTTACGCCATTATATTCGATGTTACCCGTCGCGATGAGTTACGCCTGCTGGACATCAGCGAATCCAACATCAGCTCCATTTCTCTCTTATCCTACGGTTTAACCGAATGGCGGCAAGAGCGCGGTGACCTTATCGTAGCGTTGCCCAATGAATTTGATTTCAATGGCCCTCTCACGGTTGCGATCGAACTTGAATGATCCTGTATGAAGGGACTGTCAACTTAATCACTGTCGATATAATTAGTGCCATCAATAAAAATAAAAATAGAGTAAACACTATGACAAAAAAACACCCAGGGGCCTTTGTAAGGTCCGCCGTCTTTTGGGTATACAGATTTATTTTTATGCTGCCGCTGCTTTTTTCAGGGCAGGCTATGTCGGCGGAAAATGAAGAATACACCGGCACCACTGCGCCCGATGTTATTCCATTTCTTCCCGCGGGCATTGAAAGTGACGTGCTGGGGGTTGCGACTGGGAGTTTTTTGTCGATACCCTCAAATGGGCGTGAGCCGTTGGGTCAAATAGGCGCATACGTTCCTGGCATTGAACCCTCTCCACCACGGCGTTTACCCGGCTCTTGGGACGCAACGTTGCCAGAAATACCTGCTAACAACCGCAACGTAACAGGTATCGTTAATAATGAATTTGTACGCCCGCACATTCCACCACATCGGTTTAGCGCCGATGCGCGCTTGGGCATCAACAGCCAGGGCGGATCAAGTCTACAACTTTATTTATATTCGCCTGAAAAAATACAACAACCTTTTGTGGAGAGCCCTAGTGGCCCGCAAATTCTTGGTGAGAGCCAAGGTGACAATTTACGCGTTGATTTACCTGTGAGTACCTTAACGGGTGGTGCCTATAATAGTGTGGCGCATACTAATATTTGTGAACCTTATACCAATAAGGATCAGGAGAAGCGAAACCCTTACACCTGTGGTGTGGATGGAAAGGACGACTGTTACGATATAACGATTATAAGTTCAGCTAATCCTACTAATGATCTTATTGGACAGTATTTATTGGCTAAGCTGGTTAGCTCACCCATTACTGTGCGTGTAGAAAAGCCTAAAACAACTCAGGCTACGATTGCTGAAGTGACGTACGGTGAATCGAAAATAGGTAATAAACAGCACGGCGTTATATTTGAAACCATTACGCCGGCGGATGGTCGATTACTCTTTGGCAGGCGTAGTGGTGAAAACCTACCGCTAACTTGGACCAACCACAACACCGGCCTTACTCAAGCGGGATTGTACGATGTGATTTATGCCGTTGCACCTGAAGACGCTGAGCCTTGTGATGTGACCTATTGGGATGACCTTTATCCCTTATCACACGCACCTCATGACCCTCGTCTAAAAGATCGTTATGATTTTGCGAAATTTCCTTTTAGAGATCCTATGGGCCAAGTGATTACTGACGGGGTTGATATTAAAGGTTCTTACCCATGGATGGATAAGGAAGCGAAAAATTTATCGATGACAGTTTCGACGGCTCGATTATTTCCTGAGTATTTTCACACCGGCAGTGAACAAACACGTTACCCAACGCGCTCCGCTGTTCCGGGTGGAAGTACTGGATATCGTGCCGATTTCCAGCCTTTAGCTCGAGACATAGGTTATGTGATCATGGGTGCCTGGACACATGGAAAAATGATACATATGGATGGCTTGCTAAATGACACTGATTTTATGTTGGGGATTAATGACAAGCATCACAGCATCGCTAAACTTTATCAGGCCGATGGCGCTGACGCTGGCGAAGTAAGAATGGGAGCAACTCGCGGCACTGACTACACTAAGCTTACACGCCCTAATGGTGATGAAGCCAACTTTCTTGCCAATAATATCTCAATGTTTGATTCGGTAGAGAATCGTTTTAATTTTTGGGAACACTTGAAGCCCGCCACAGCAAAAGATGTGGTCTGGACAATTGGTTCAGGGCATTCAACGGATGAGTTTGCTTTTGATGATTACCTAAACCCAAACGGGTTTATCGTTTCAAACATGGTGGCTGCTTTAAACTCCTATAATTACCACCCTTTTCAGATGACCTTATACAATGGTTGGAATCATGAAGATCTAGGCTTTACCAGCCAAGTGCGTGTGCAAAACGGCGCAACCGCCACCAAGGACAATTGGAATATTCCATCCCATGGCCAAGTGGTTAATGGTCGCATGGAGCCCGTTGCCAACGGTGGAGTGCATGGTAAAGGCATGTGGTTAAATGGTAATCATGCCTTTGTCTCTTACGGCATCGGTTTACAACCACAAAATGTTAATAATTCAGATTGGTATAGCGGCATCTTTGTTGATCCTCGATTTGAAGATGACAACACTGAGCGAGCGATTATTAATTTCCCGGATCACACCATGATCACTTTGCTGGGTAAGCGAGCGATTCGTTATCGCCATCCAAGTTACGGTGTGGTGAATGAAATCACTTTGCCTAAACCGATTGCTGATAAAGAATGGGTACATTTAGGTTTTCAGTTAAGCAATCAGGGCAAGAAAGTACGATTTTTATTGAATGGTTTTCCTTATCAAGAGTGGACCAGCCCTAATATTCCTATTATGGAATCGGTGGCAGTTACGGCAATGGTGCCGATTAAAGAAATGGTGGCAGTGGTGGAAACAGTCGCTGTGACGGAATCGGTTGCTGTTACAGAAAAGGTTGCGATTACCGAAACGGTGCCTGTTTACCAACAGTTTTTTTCCTTGTTCTCGTCTTGGCTAGGTATAACAGGATACGTCGAAAAAGTGGTGGGTTACTTTGATAAAATTGTTGGCCATGTCGAAAAAATTGTCGGTTACGTCGAAAAAGTAGTGGGCTATAACGAAGAAATTGTTGGCTACACAGAAGACGTTGTCGGTTATGCCGAAGAGATAGCGGGTTATACACAGCCGACGATGTTTCAGATGAACCCAGGACAATTGCTCGTGGGCGATACGCTAAAAAATGCGGTGGCGCATAGTTTAACCGGTTCACTTGCAAACTTGCTTAATATCAATGACCCAATGCCCGAGTGGGGCGTGCAACCTTTTCGTGGTTGGATTGACGAGTTTAAAGTATTGGCGCACTCACCTGATATTGAAAGTAGCTGTAACCATGCGCAAGGCACCTTGGTTGGCTTACCCAGTGACTCAGAATTAGACTTGATGAATGTTGCGAATCAGTACTCGGATAAAATGCATGATGTGGTTGCAGAGCAGCTGCGTATGCGTGGTCAACAAACTTACGACAGTTATGCTTGTTATCATGATTACTCAAATGATTTTTCGGCGCATACCAAGAATATCCCTGCTGGCGCTGCAAGTTTACGTACAGCGATCCAGTTTCCTGAAGGGCCAATCTACCATGATGCACCTCGACCTGAATCGCTTTACAATGAATTCTGTTTGAGTTGTCATCATGACAAAGGTGAGCTTGGATTAAATACTGTAGCACTGCTGCGTGACAAACAAACCTTGGCTAAGAACGACCCTCGTCGTCAACCATCGCAACCTCCACGTTATGTGTCGGGCAACTTACCTGCGAATTGGCTCCCAACTTCACCCAATTACGATGATTCAACCGATGATTATGGAATGTTGTTTGATGAATTAAATTTACCAAGCAGTGTAGATGCATCCTCTGAAGTAAAAGGCTTTACTCTGGTGCATGCAGACACAGGTAAAAACATTCGTTCATTAAGCAATGGCAGTGTTTTGTCTAGCAGTGAAATGCAAAGTAATAACTGGGTGATTAGGGCAAATACCAACGGCCTTACTACGGGAGTGAAATTTGAATTGAATGGATCGGTTAGCAGCAGCAATGGTGTGCAGTTTACCCATTCAGTGAGCCATCTTGCTAATGGTTGCCATACACTCAGTGCACAAGGCACGGTTAACGGTGGCCTAGACTCTAATGTGGCGAGTTTGTCATTCCTAATGAGTGATGTCTCTGCTAAAAACTCAACAGAATGTACGAGCGAATCAGAAGTAACGGTGAACTGGATACTAATGTAATGAACCGCCCCGCCCACTAGTCTGGTATTTCAGGTTTTGTCGCAATTAATCTATCTGATGTGAAAAACAGTTGGGCGAATTTTGATTTACGCAGCTAAAGCGTAGAATTGATCTGCTATCGATAAAGAGTTCGCCAAGTTTTTCTTCATTTGACCTTTCTTGAGCATCGCGACAAGCCCAATACCGGCCAGTGTACTTTGTGCTGAATGGAAACTTTTGAAGCCTAACATCGATCGTGTGATGCGCTTGACCCGCCGGTGATCTTGTTCAACTATGTTGTTGAGATACTTACATTGGCGGATTTTCACTCACCTTTTACTTTTAAACAGGTTTCATCCATTCGCCAACGATTACCTGGCCGTCTCTTCTTTTTATGAAAGGCCTTTTCCAGCTTTGGCGCGTAATGAACAACCCATCGATTCAGTGTACTATGATCAATCTTGAGTCCACGCTCTGCTATCATTTCTTCAATATTACGATAGCTAAGCGCATAATAACAGTACCAGCGAACGCATTGAAGGATGATGGATTTCGGTGTATGGCGGCCTTTGAAGGTGATCATGCATTGCTCAGTTTGGTATGATGTGGAAAGACCATTCTACCATGCGCCTCTCTGACTTCTCGGGATGCAACAGAACCAAGAATCCAACGGATGGCAATACAAATTGAAAAAACCTAAAAAGAGCTAAACGGACTAGCAGGTCTAAGCAGTTAAATATTCCTCGAAAAGAAGAGCACAAATTAATGATTCGCTCAACACCTCCTGAGCATAAAGAGGAGCGCCCTATAAACCCACGGTTACGAATTCTGTTCTGGACTGTTCTTGCATGTATTTTTATCGGTTATTTCGGTTTTGATTTCATAAATAGAGGCATTAAAATCAAAAATGCTAATGAAACAATTATTAGCTGTTCTAAGCACCCTCCTATTAAGGGGGCGGCCCCCAAAGTCAAAAAATGCAACTGATTAGATACGGAACAAAAGAGAGAGCGGACAGGGACACGCTTTCAAATAATAGGCGTCGTGTGGTTAATTATATTTGGCGGAGGGGCGTTAATCATAGGTATCGCTGCAATAATAAGCGAGCACCAGTGGATAAATGCTGAAAAGGGAACCCCCTAGTAGGGTCTCCAACAATATACGTCATTAAAGTTTAATTCATGGAAGGCCGAACTTATCCACGGAAGCGATTTATTAATGGCCTAGCAGCGCAAGGGTTTAGTGAAGATTGGGTCTTGAATAATATAAGGGCTAAAATCGGGTATATTGTTCAAGACCCATTATATTGAAACGCATAAATTAAAAAACCTCGTGTAATCCATATAGAGGATTACTTGTATCACTTTTTATTTTATTATCAGGTGATATATATCAAACCCATGATATTCTATTGGACGTGTTCATGAGCAACTTAAAATTAGTTTTAATTCTATTTCTCACACTCTCTATTCTAGGGTGTACACATAAACTTTCGGATCAGGCTCAAAAAAAAGCATCGAAAATGCCAAAGAGCCGAGCACTGTTAACGCTCAACAAATATTTCTCTGGTGTAGAACCAGGGGTTGGGATTTGCCCTTCCCAACCAGGCATCCTTGAAGGTGCGCTAGAACCATTCCGCGGAATTAATGAATCAGGATTTTCTTACGATACATATTATCTGGATAACTGTACTAGGGAAATAACTAACTTGGGAGACTCAATTCAGGTCCAGACAAAATGCAATAAGATACCTTTCATTCAGGACGTTAATTTTTCGTCTCCTCAAACCATTTTCATAGTAAGGACAATTGATCTTAAAGGGTGCAATTTAGACGATGGAGCAATACAAATATCCATCCGTAATCCGCAATCCATCCGTAATCCCTACGGTCTTTTGAGAATTAGCATCCCAGAGGATGAACTAGAGAAATTCTTAATTGCTTACAGAGCAATTAACCCCAACACTAGCTTCAAGAACGCGTACTAACTCCCTATAGGGGTTAGCGTTGAGGTGTACAAAGCAGGGTTAACGCTTGGTTTCCCGCCTTCTTATTATTCCGATAACCATAATTACCGGAATATTAGAGGGGCTTACACAAAACGCCTAAGAATGTGTAACCCGCCTATTGCCCCAAAGCCTCGAAAACTCCACTGTCGCGCTGTAGACCATAGAATAAAAGGCTTGTAGCGCACCCCCTCTTTTTATGGTGAGTCGGCTGAAAAACACCTCTGTCTCTACAGCCCACAGAGTATATGACGCGCAGAGGATACTGCGGCTTTCTGGATAGTAGGTAAGAGATGTTTACTCGAGTAAACACCTCTTGTAGTTGAACCCTATCCTCCGCAATTAACCATAGGACTCATGCCAGAAATCGTTAAAGTATCCCTAGACCTGACCTTTGGAGAATTAAATAAACATGGACAATACCGAACAAACAGAACGCGACCTTGAAGACAATCCTTTTTGGAAACTCTATCTAAAAGGAAAAGACACTTGGAATCAATGGGCCACGAATCAATTAGCGGCTGATCCGTTAGCCGAATTAGAAAGCGAGGTAGGGGAACTTTCCCAAAATGAGATTGATTTCAGTCACTCCGTATTTAAAGAGGCGGTGACTTTTAGGGGGTTCGTATTTCCATGTCGCGCTAACTTTGAAGGAGCCACATTTACCCAGGACGCTGACTTTGAAGGAGTCACCTTTATCAAGATCGCGTTCTTTCCAAGAGTCACCTTTGTCCAGAAATCTATTTTTGAAGGAGTCACCTTTAGCAAGATCGCTGACTTTTCGGAGGCAACCTTTGCCTGGATCACTAAGTTTACGGGAGCCACCTTTACCGAGAACGCTCTCTTTTTGGGGGCCAACTTTACCAGGCATGCTGATTTTCAGAGTACCACCTTTACCAGTCACACTTATTTTGACGGTGCCACCTTTACCGACCATTCCATTTTCAATAATTGTAAATTCAAGTCATCAACATCGTTCAAAAGCACCACCTTTCAGTTTGCCCCCAAATTCCATAGTGCCGAACTGCACCAGGATACGAGTTTTTTGAACACGACCTTTAAACGTGACTATAACGCTATCATGTTTGATTTTGATGGGGCAGCACGCGCGTGGGGCAGCCTTAAAGTCTTCATGCACGATCACCATCGCCACGATATGGCACATAAATTTTTCAGCTATGAAATGGACGCTATCCGAAAACGGGATGGTTGGAAAAGCCCTAAAAAGTTCACTGAGGCAGTGCTAAACCTGGCCTACAAAGGGATGTCCAATTATGGCTATAGCTACCGTCGACCGTTGCTACTTTTGTGCATATTCACCGCATTGTTTAGCCTCGCCTACCATGAGTTCTGCATGGATTGGGGGAACGCTATTAACCTTTCTCTCGCCAGCACCATTCCTTTTGCTGGTCTCAGCGGGGCTGTTTTAAAATCCACGACACTTACTGGAACGCTTCCACTTTTCATCAACATTGCACAAAGTGTTATTAACGTAACACTCTTGTTTTTAGCGGGTTTAGGCTTACGAAACCGCTTTCGAATCAAATAGCGCCAAGAAGAGGTCTGGCCACGGGGTCAACGGCATGTAGAGCATTTCCTCTTTTATAGCGCTTTCGCTGAAAAACACACCTCTGCCTCTACAGCCCATGGCCTGTAAAGCACACAGAGGAAAGTGCTATAAATTACGGCTTTCTGGATAGAAACCTTATAGTATTCACTACCCACTCAGGTGTTTCTTCCACTGGGGCTCATTCAATGAAGTAAGGTAATCGTTTAACAAGCGCAGCCAATGCGATGGAAAAACTTGCGCTTGCTACGAACGTTAGAATTACCTATAACGGAAAAAGTATGGAAACTAAACATAAAACCTATAACCATAACGATAGCTTTGATCGAATAGATGGGATTCTAGATGAGTCAGATACCTCCTTTCCAGAAGTAAATGAAATACCAGCGAGAGATAAGCTTACCTATAAAAATGGATATTATGTCAACTGTTCAGCATTGTTTGTCGACATTCGTGATTCATCGGAGTTGCCAAACAAGCATCTAAGGCCGACTCTGGCGAAAATATACAGGAGTTATATATCTGAAGTCGTAGCGATAATGAATGGCAACTCCGATTGCTCAGAAATACGAATTGAAGGAGATTGTGTTAGTGGTATATATAACACACCAAAAATGAAGCAAATTGACGGTATGTTTAGTGATGCCGCTAGAATTAGTTCACTAATAAAGGTGCTTAATTGTAAGTACAAAAAGCGGGATATTACTGAGATTGAGGTTGGCATTGGCATGGATTACGGAAGGGCTTTGATGATTAAATCAGGTTATAACGGAAGTGGGCTGAATGAAATCGTTTGGATGGGTGATGTTGTAAACGGCGCTTCTAACCTATGCGGCAATGCAAATAAAGGCTATGAAAATGAAGTGATTTTTGCCTCCAATGTTATTTATTCGAATTTAAATGAAGATAATAAAGCGTTACTCTCAAAAAATCACAATCATGACTGCTATCACGGTAACGTTATTAATAACGCTATGGAAGAGTGGTACAAAGAAAACTGTAAAGCACAGGCGTAAGGGTTGTATTTATGATAGATACACTTAAAGATACCCTATCCAAGGTAAATGAATGGGTTAAGTTTGCAGAAGCAAAAAATGCAGCGAATATTGCTTTTTGTTCAACCGCTATTTTTTCTTTGATGAGAATGGTGAGTGGTGAAGATTGCTTGAATGGGTTTCTACTGTATTATTCTATAGGCGTTATAGTTTGCTTTTCGTTATCTTTGATTATCTCACTTTTTTCATTTGTGCCAAAGCTTGAAGCTCCTTGGTTGCATATTGGAAGTCGTGATGAAAAGGATAACGTTTTGTATTTTGGGCATGCATGTAAATATTCAGCAGCTTCTTACCTAGATAAACTATATTCTGGTGAGCCTCATAAATCAAAAAATCATGATCTTGAAATTGCATACTCAAACCAAATAGTAGTTAATTCAAAAGTGGCATTTATAAAATTCAAGCAGTTTGATTTGGCGTTGTGGTTCACTATTACAGCGATCTTGTCACCAATTGGTACTTTAATCGTTGCAGCTATGAGATCCTCCAAATAGGCCAACGCCCCGAAAACCTAATTGTCGCGCTACAGGCTACGTAGTAAAGGGCTTGTAGCGTAAACCTCTTTTATAGAACTTCTGCTGAAAGAACACCTCTGTTGCTGCAGCTTATTAAATACGTGTCCTACAGAAGAGCTATCACTTAGAGGAAATCCAATAGAATGTGTATTTGCTATGAAGTATGTGTAGGTGTAAATTTAACCACACATATTGAGGGAGAGCGCCCAGGAGGAAACTGATGTTTAGCTGGGTATAAGTGGCCTGAAACCGAGGAGTATGGTCATAGAGTGAGGATAAAGTAAACTAAATGAGTGACAACAATTATCGAGAAATGTTGGTTTTAGCACAGCAAAAAGCACAAGAGGATTATGACAAAGCGATAGTTTCACTGTCTGGGGGGGGACTTGGGGTTTCTATTATGTTTATAAAAGAAATTGTTGCTAAGAATACGCCCAAATTGATGGAGGCTGCATTAGCATCATGGGTTTTTTGGGCGATAAGCATTGTGGCTGTAGTCGTATCCTATTACCTCAGTTACGTAGCAATGGAAACAGCTATTGATCAGTTTGATGCAAATGAAACCCCGTCGCAACCTGGGGGCATTGCTGCCCGATTCACAATATTATTAAATTTTGTGTCTGGAGGGTGTTTTGTTCTTGGAATAGTATTTTTTGTGTTTTTTGTAAAAAATAATGTAGGAATATAACGCATGAGTGAAAAGGAAAAGTATACATCGCCATTTAAACCTCATAATAAAGAGTTACCGAAGAAGAACGTTGTTGGCTTGGTACCACCAAAAGCGCCCCCTGAAGTTATACTAAAACCGAAGAAAAAACGATTACCAAAAATTGAGAAAAATAAAAGAGGCAATAATATATGAATGATAAAAAGGGAAAGACAACCATCTATGCTCAGGACGGTCAAGTTCCTCGCAGGGCTCCGCCACAACCAGTCATTGCCCAAAAACCAAAACCAGCACCAAAAACCAATAAATAAGGGTTATATGATGAGTGATCAGCCGAGAGATACGCAAGAAGAGAAAGTTGAAAAAGGCTTTGTGCCACCAAAGCCACCACCACAAACGCCAGCCCCACAAAAGCAATCAGAACAAAAATAATAGGTTTAGCCGTCGTGCGGGGTAGCGCGACGGCTTTTACGTTGTCACCATCTTATTTATCGTTGTTTTACACAAAACCCTCTATTTTGTGTAATCCCTCTTTTGCCCTCTCTTTTTCGCCTTGTTGTTGTACGCTTTTTAGTCTTTTGGTTTTTGCCTTCCAGACCCATTGCTATCATTGAGCTGCCGATGTGTTTTAGCCGGTGTCACCTAGTCTTTTGAATTTCCGTTCTGCAGAAACGCCCGGAGCGTGAGCGGCAGGGATAGTTTTTCTATTTGAAATAAATTACACAAATATATGAGGAAAAACAAAAAATGTGTAATATTGTACTTCAACCATAGGGAATTAAACCCCGTTTAGGACTTTTCAGGCTACGGATAAAAGGAGCATAGGATGACAATGGATAGGGCTATATCAAAAACATTGCATTGGAAAATGCCACAGCTAAAGCGTGCGGTTAAAAGTGGTGATGTTGTGGGGCTGGCGGCTAAGATTGATCACATCGAATTTTTGTTAACGGGCGGGATTAAGCGTGGGGTATTGGTTAAAAGTGATGGAACACTCAAGACCTTTAAATCCGAGCTTTTAGCGTGGGAGGCGATTGAAAATATCAAAGGCGACTCTTTAGAGTGGTCGGCGGAAAAAATACGGTTTTCCCCTCCTCCGATTCTACGACGAGAAACACCGGAAATATCGCTAGAACCAGGGCGGCTAGATTGGAGCTACTGGTTAGAGCGTCGCCCCCTAGTATTAGAGTTAAACCAGGATGTCCCTAAATATTTGATGTTGCCTGAAGTTCACACTGTTCTACATCATGTAAAAGATTTGGAGCTGCATTTCTTAATAGATACGCTCTGGCATACAGGGGCTAGAATCAGTGAAGCATTATCATTAACACGTGAAAGCTTTACTCTCGATACCACACATAACTCCTATGTAGTGATTCAGACGCTTAAACAAAAAGTACGAGGGCGGCCCAAAAAAGAAGATAAAAGCGCCAAACCACGGCTAGTAGAAATTGTTGACCCTGCCTATATAGAAGCAGTGAAGCGCTACATAGCGACCCAAAAACCAGCTAAGGGAGTGCCCATTTTTACGATGGATAGGCACAATGTGAGTTATCGCTTCAAAACGCTGAATAAGATACTTGATTTGCCCGTTGGTAAGTTAACTCCACACACACTTCGTCATTCTTTTGCGGTGAATGCGTTGATCCAAGGGCGCTCTTCAAGCGTCATTCAGCGGTGGTTAGGTCATCGGAGTAGCGAATCTACGCAAGTATATTTAAAGGTGCTGTCTGGGGAAACGGGACATTTAATGTATGGGATGCAATTTTGATGAGGTAAACCTAAAACGGAGATTGAAGTCTACGGGGTCTGAACTATCTTACAACCTTCGGCACACCCATTATCGTCACCCCATAAACACCCTCTCCTACCACCATACACCCTTGTATATGACGATGCTCTAGAACCATCCATCTAGGATTGAATGATTCCTCAGCATAAGCCGTCACTTTTATCTTAACCGGCGTGCCCTTTCCACCTTTTGCTTTTTCAACGTCCAAAAATCCTAACCAACGTACATAACGATACTCACCTGTTTTCAATCGAACCGGTAACTCTTCCCCCGTAGTATCTTCATCTATCTGGACATTTCGGTAGTTAATTTGAGAAAGTAATACCGGCATTATTCAAGCCATTCAACGACAGAATCGCCAGCAAGGTATCGTTTGACTATTTGTTGTTGCCGCGTTGCTGGGTGAGCGAACAATACGTGTTGATTAACATCGATTAGCTGCTTGGCTTTCCACAGGTAGTGAATAACTTGTGGCTCACTGTAGTGCTCTCCTCTGTCTTTAGCCAACAAAGTAATGGCACCGGCGATAAGCGTTGCATAGGGGCGGCCTAGTTCGGATTCGACCAGTGAAATGACGGTGGTCATGATATTTACTCCAACGACTGAGAATGCGTTGGTTAATTATGATCCAAAAACAATTAGCTGTAAATATATACAGTGGTTATCGTAAAATAATTAGATGATACGGGGGTAAAGAAAACGTAGATTTTCTTTACCCCCGCACCTCTCCCTCAATACCTCATTAATCAGCTCAAAATAGGTAAACAAACTTGGTAAAGTTATCTACGTCAATTTATATTTCAATATGACGAGTTTATTTACCTTTTCAGGCACTAAAACATGCAAATTGGCTACGCGAGAGTTTCAACAGGTGATCAAAATCTAGATTTACAGAAAGATGCATTGAATGAAGCTTGGTGCGACTAAATTTTTGAAGATCGAATAAGCGGTGCCAAAACAGAACGAGAAGGGTTAACGACCGCTTTGGAATACGCCAGGGAAGGAGATGCTATTGTGGTCTGGAGGCTTGACCGGTTAGGCCGTTCGTTAAAGGGTTTGATTGAAATGGTCACTCTTTTGGATTCGAAGGGTATTGGCTTAAAAAGCCATTCATGAATCCATTGATACATCATCAAGCACAGGAAAATTAATATTTCATATCTTTGGTGCGTTAGCAGGGTTTTGCCGCATGCGACAAAACTCCATTGGTTACTTAAGTACTTTTTGAAACCATGCTGAAATATCTTGAATTTGTTGTGGGCACACACTATGAGCCATATCATACTCTCGCCATTGCACAGCATAGTTATGCGATTTTAAAGTATCAAAACCTGCTTTACCCATGGTCAGGGGAAGTACCTCATCCTGTTTGCCATGACAAACTAATATTGGTATTGCTGCATTGACCCGAAATTTCTTGGTACCTAGCGCTTCAGCGACCGGCAAAAATGTTGACAGTGCAAGAATACCAGCAAGTGGTTTCCGATAGAGAAGAGCGGTATTCAACGCTATGGCTCCACCCTGTGAAAAACCCGCGAGTACAATACGTTCGGCAGGTATACCGTTGTCAATTTCTTGTTGGATAAGATCTTTTATTTGGAAAGTGGATTTTTTGATGCCGTCGACATCGAAGCCTTGGGTTTTATCAATATCAAACCAAGCACGTATAGAATCCCCACCCATCCTGGTGATATTACGCATTGGAGCATGCGGAAAAATAAACCGTATAGCCATACTTGCAGGCAAATTTAGTTGGGGAATAATACTTTCAAAGTCATGCCCATCAGCGCCAAAACCATGTAACCAGATAACCGCCGCTGAAGCTGTTGTAGAAGGGTTCACTTCTACGGTAGATAAAGATGTCATGAGCATGTAGCGTTAGTTCTCCAGGGGTTTAACTGTCAATCGTCGTTTCATCACAAAAACAGCAGTTTAACGAAACTAGTTTTTTCAAGCAAGCCGAACACGGCATGGCTTCATTCAAAGCTCGATATGCACTTTGCTCCAATTTTCGAGGCTACGAATACAACACCACATTCTAAACAGAGGGACTCCTCTCGGAGCCACTCCATCTTATATGAATACCCGAACCAGTCTGGGTTAATGAATCAGTTGATAGTCTCGTTCACATTCTTCAGACAAACAACTAATCACATTATGCTCCTGCAAACCCATCAACTCCATAAAGCCGCCTCTGTCTAAATGGATTAGCGTCTCATGATCACCACTTTCGAAATAGATCTCTTCCATTTCTCCCAAACGCTGATCCCAGACCACAGGCATACCATAAACCTGCCCTAATGCCGGCACTGCTCCCATTTCACAGTCTTCAAATAGGTTTTCTAGCTCATCTTCTTCCACAAGGCGAAAGTTACCGCTCGTATGCTCATTTAACAATGTCATCACCAAGCGGTGCGTAGACGGTATTACACAAAGCCTGTAATTATCGCCGTCGTGTGTAATCACTGCTTTAGCTAATTGACTGGCAGGCACCCGAGCTACTCGAGCACTCTGCAAACTGGTTTCAGAATGAGGATGAGATAATATCGAATAATTTACGCCAACCTTGTTTAAATGGGCTTCAATTCTTGGGGCCATAGACATAATAATCACCTCTTTATGTAACGTGAGTGACTAGAATAAATCCGCTGCAGAATAGGAGCAAAGAACACTTAAGATTAAAAACGCTATTTAATACTTCCCAATAGCATAGTGCACCGACTATCCCAGTTAAAACCCTCCTTAGTCGTGGCCCAATATAACTAACAACAGAGCACAGATTAACCTGTCAAAAACACGCTTCAAACGCGATAAGGTATTCTGGAGCTATTGCTGATTAGGAACTAGGGACTGGATATAGAATCATTTGCGTACAGCGAAATAAAGCAATTTTTTTCCCAGACTGCTTATGGCTGACAACGGCATCCCAGACTTGCGTGGTTCTTCCCGTGTGTACTGGCGTTGCAACACATTCAATGGTGCCATCTCGCGCCGTTCCCAAATGATTGGATTTAAGCTCTATAGTTGTAAAGCCTGACGCACCTGCTGGCAAATTCACAATACATCCATTTCCACATGACGTATCCGCCAAAGTGACAACGGTACCTGCATGCAGAAATCCATTAGGCGCCATGTGTGATTCTTTAATCTCAATTTCTGCTCTGACTTCGGTGTTGCTAATATCCGTCACAACTATGCCCAAAAAACCGGGTAATTTATTAGCACATATATCATTGAAATGATTTGGGTCTTGCACGTATTTCTCCTAGATTCTAGCATTAAAAACAGCCAAATTCGGCGCGAATATTTTTGTTATGCACAACTATTCAGGTACCAGACCGACCCCGTCGATTCAGGCTATGCGTGTTATATGATTACACTAATTAATACGCTTAGAAATAGCCAATTTACATAAGTTGCCTTGCTTGGTAAATCACACTGCATTGAGTGGCTTTGACAACTAGTATGCTCTGTACACCTAAGCCACTCACAATACGATCATTGGATAAGACCTCACATGTCTTCAAGAAGCATCTCATTTGCCTGGATCACCTTCGCCTACGTAACGGCGTGTGGTAGTGGCCTTCTATACCTTGAACTCTCTGACCGGCCAAACCTTCTCATCAACAGTTTTATCGCCGATATAATTGCTACCCTTGTGATCTTTGCTTTTAGTCGTTTATTTAAAAACTCCAGCTTTTATGATGCTTACTGGAGCATTATCCCTCCGCTTTTTTTACTCTACTGGTGGAATGCACAGGGCGGCGACGGTCAACCGTTACGTTACTTGTTTCTCTCTATCGTGGTGTGGTTTTGGGCAATACGGTTAACCTGGAATTGGGCCAAGCACTGGCCAGGATTACAACATGAAGACTGGCGTTATGAGCTGTTACGGAAAAAGGCACCAAAAATGGAAATATTCACCGATTTTTTTGGTATTCATTTCTTTCCAACCATCCAAGTCTTTCTGGGTATGCTGCCCATGTATGCAGCAACCCAGTTCAGTAGTAACAGCATTGGTATACTTGATTATCTAGCTTTGTTTACGGGTATTTCTGCTGTATTAATCCAACTGATTTCAGACCGGCAGCTTCATCAATTCATAGCAAAACGAAAACCAGGAGACATTATCCAGCACGGCTTATGGGGCTGGAGTCGACATCCAAATTATTTCGGTGAATTTTTATTCTGGTGCAGTTTAGGTTTGTTCGGCTTAGCCGCTTACCCTATTGGTTGGTGGTGGCAAATACCAGGGGCAATTGCCATGCTTTGCATGTTCCTTTTCGCCAGCATTCCCTTAATGGAAACAAGAAGCCTGGAACGCCGCCCACAATATCAAAATATTATAAACACCATCCCTATGTTAATCCCATGGCCACCTAAGAGAAAATTAAAGTAACAATCTGCTAGAAATAATACTCTAGGCTTACATTAATAAAATCATCTTTCTCTATTGCAGTAATACCGGTTTGCTTGTCCTCATCAGCCTGCAACAACCAAGCATCAACACGCCATCGTAATGCATGGTTGATACGCGCAGACGCCTCAACAAACACACTTCTCTCGCCTCCATCATTTACGTTCTGCACCAAACCAACTAAAAATTCGCTACCATCTTCATTGTTCAATACCCAACGATTCCCCAGGAATACATTATCTTTGGCCTCTAATAAAAAATTTTCACTGCCATATTGATATTCCATTAATAATCCAAGATCTGAGTCAGTCTCAAATATACCCACCAAAGTATATTCAAATCCAACATTGGCGGCGACACCTTCATTGGCATTTCTGATCAGCACAACATCGCTATATTTTTCCGCATCAAACGTATCCAGCTTTCTGTGGATTACTTCTAGCTTCCATAAAATGGTATCCAAAGTTAACTGAGCATCAATACCAAACTGTTGAATTTGACTGTAATACGGTACATACGATGCGATAGAACCCGGCTCTACGCCACGAGTTACGGCAAATTCAGCATCACGTCCGGTGCCTGTAAAATATGACAATCCGATATCCAGAATATCGATGCTGTGGCTCCAACGTAAAGCATAATCAACATGACGATCTTCTGTACTGGATTGATAGATCGCATTGCCTCCATCAATAGCCAGCGATGGGCGTAAACGTCCGTCTTTACCCGAAAAGGTACGCTCTCGAAAATAGGGTAAAACAAACGCTTCAACAACCCCCCAGTCTTTAATTAATTTAACACTTAGCATTGGCTGACCCAGTTTTGTCTCACCATCGATGGATTCAACCGCATCCGTTTGGTTAATGATATCCACTAGATGCTGTGATTCACTCACGCCCCAAAACACCTGGTCAATACCCAACGTTAACTCCCAATCGCCCTGAGCATGCAGCCATACTAATTCACGAATATCTCCATGCTGGCGTTTATTATCAACGGAGTCTATTCGATAAAACGGACGAAAGGTGACAACATCATTACCTCCATTCCACTGGCGGTACCACTCTGGGTTTAGCGCTATAGAAAATTGACTGCCCCACTGCTTTCTATAATCTTGCTGCTCAACATAACGGGCCTGCTCGGTGAACAAACGCGTTTCCAAAGCAACAAAACCCGTCATTTCAAGCTCATCAGCAACACTGAATACAGGGAAGAGTAAAACATTAACCACTAAAGCCAGAACGATTCCTGTAACGTTGATTGACTTGATCATTTTAAACGCTTTAACACGGTACGATTAAAATCTTTTAAATCAAGACCCGTATTAAACGTATAATTTGTCCATTCAAGCTGGGTCAGCTTTCCATTAATATGATTCTCCATCTTCTGACTGTGAGAGCGCCAGTATTGATTCAGATATTGCTTATAGTCATTAAAGGTTTGTGTTTTAAATAATTTATTTTTCCGGTCATAATAAGCAATTTTTACCGGTACATAACGTTCTTGGTCAATCCACGTTATGAGTCTGGTATAACCTGAATATTTATATTTGGGTGTATTTTCTATAACAAACGCAGGGCGACCATCAACGTCTTCATCACGCAAATAGGTATAACTGAATTTTGCGACTTCGAATGAGCTAATATCTTCATACGAAAATTGACTGCCGATAAAAGGCCCCGATTTATTATTAGACGCTATACGTTTTACCCTTGTTAATGCCGGCAGAAACAACCATTGCTCATCTGCATCAATAGCATGGGTATAGGATAAAAACCCTGTACCCTTGATATCTCTTGGTGCATCAAAGATCGTCAGGCCTTTGTCACCGTCTCCTTCTACTTCTAACAAACGTTGGCGGATTTCGCGAATACTTTGCTCTCCTTCAGCATTGGTTAATATCATCTGCATATTTGCTTTTGCATCGTGCCAGCCTGTATCACGACTCTCAACTTCCTGTGCAATGGCTAACCCTCGCAGCTCAGGGTTCATTACGACGCCTGAGGCTATGCTTTGAGTTGGTAGATAAGCGGCTAGTAACAAGGTAGTTAGACTTCCCATTAGCGTACTTTTATTGCGAAACTTATTCATGTTGTACGACCTATGTGTAATAAAGATTAAACAGAATATCAGTGATTTTTTGGATTTATCATTCAGCGCTGGCCTGCATATTGGTGCTGCTAACACTGGCTGACACATTATCGACTGCGGACTTTTTATCTTTATCAAATACAAGCAGCAATACCGGCAATAATAAGAAATCTAAAATTAGTGCGGCATTAATACTTAGTGTGGTGATCAAGCCCAATTCTGCATTCAACTTAAACGGTGACGAGGCAAGAATTAAGAAACCTGCAGTTAGCACAATAGATGTCACAACAAGTGCCTTACCGACATGTTCAAACGCATAGGTAATAGCGCCTTCTGGAGATAACCCTTTCTCATTCCGCGCATGCATATATTTACTTAAGAAATGTACGGTATCATCAACAATAATACCAATTGCCACAGTGATACCTACTGCCATGGCAAAACTTACTTCACCATTAAAGTAACCCCATAAACCAAAAGCCATTGCTGCTGGAAATACATTTGGCACCATACTAATTAGCCCCATTTTAATAGAACCTAGCGCTAGTGCGATCAATACTGCAATCATTGACATCGCAACCACCACACTAATCGCCATACGCCCTACTGCACGTTGTGCGATATGGCTAAACATAAAGGGTGGACTACTGTAGGACACAGAATAGGCTGGTGCATTTTCTGCAAACCATTCTTCAACACGATCAGTCAGGCCCAACATATTTTGCGTAGAGATATTGTGTAACGATGCCAATACGCGAGTAGACGACTTTTTGATGTTAATTTGATTACTTAAATCCATACCGTACGGCAACGATAAATCATAAAGTAGCAAATACTGTGCTGCCAATTCTTGACTCGTCGGCAACTTGTATTCCGTAGCCAAATCAGCATGAAGGTTTTTATTGAGTCGTTTCATGGTATCACTCAGTGATAACACATGAATAACCTCATTTTGGGTATTTAGCCATGCGGTAAACTCTTCAAGATTACGCAGAAATTCTGGGTTACTCACACCATCAGGGACACCACTATCAACAGAGAAATCAAGAAAGAATGCTCCAGTAAGGTTTTCAGCGGCGTAATCCGTATCAATTCGAAACTGAATAGATTTTTCAAAATAGTTAGTAATTACCTCGTTCATCTCATTCTTTGCTATGCCCGCGCTCATCACACCAACCACAATCAAAGATAACGGTAGAATAATAACGCGCTGCTTAATAACTATGGAACTAAAGAAAGATGCAACGGTATTTTTATCATTTTTTTGTTCCCGAGCCTTAATGGGAAACAACAGTATCAATGCAGGTAACAAGGTAATTGATAATAGAAATGTTACTACCACACCCATGGCAACCATATTACCTAAATCATGAAACGGTGGAATATCAGAAAAATGCATGGAAAGAAAACCAATAATGGTGGTAATACTCGCCAACCCTACGGGTTTCAAATTGGCGGTAAGCGCTCCCGTCATCGCATCTTTTTTACTTTCACCGCGTCCATAAGCATAAAGAAACGCAAGTACAATATGTACGGTATTTGCTACAGCAATCGTCATGATAATGATAGGAGCAACGGCAGAAGGAGGTGTTAGAGATACACCTATCCACCCAGAAAACCCCATAGTGGCTATAATTGCAAACACAATAATAATGAGTGTCGTTAACGTCGCAAAAAAACTGCGTAATAGCAACAGAAGCCCTATTAAAATAACAGCAAACATCAGCGGCGTAAGTGTTCCCATATCATTTTGCGATGCTTCCATAAACGCATTGTCCAGCATCGTAATACCACTAAGGTGAACGTCAATATTACTATCACGGCTCTTTAACTGTTCTGCCAAATCTCGCGCATAAGCTGCAATTTGTGGTGTACCATTGGGTTCATTTTTAGGAATATGAATAGTCACTGCTACTGCGGTCACCTTTCCATCGGGAGATATAATCAAATTACGTAATGTCGGTTCATTTAACGCGACATCTTTGACTCGCTGCAAATCAGTATCACTGAACCTTTCAGCCTCTAACACCAAATCCTCCACAACCAGCTCATCTTCAGTTGCATAGGTATGTTGATAATTGGTAACAGAGTTCACACGCGTAGAAAATGGCATTTGCCAACCCTGTTCAGTTAACCATTCAACACTGCTTAGTGTTTCTCGTGTAAAGACATCTCCTTCTTTTGGGGTTAATACAAAAACTACACTATCGGATTTTTCATAGGTACGTTGCATACTGAGAAAGGTTTTTAGCTGTGGGTTATCCGGAGAAAACCACGCCTCATAATCTCCTGCAAACGCGATAAAACGAGCACCACTGGCAAGAAAAAATACAAAAGCTAAAGCCATGGCCACCAGCAGCCAGCGCCACTGAATCAGTTGTTCTGAAATTGTTTGAGATAGTGTTGAATGAGATTTAGCTGGGTTAAATTTAGCTGGATGAGACATGCGCGGCCACCGATAAATAGTTCATAGACATACTGCTTACTAAGTCTAATAACAATATGCTCGGTGGCCTAAAACGACAATAACCGTTAATCTGCAATCACTAGCAGATCGTCTACAGTTGATTTAATCGATAACTAGAACGATATTCTCCTGGAGATTCACCTCGTTGTTTCTTAAAAACACGGCTATAGGCAGTATCCGATTCATAACCAACAGCATTTGCGATATCCATTAACGGTAAATTAGATTCACGCAATAGCTTAACCGACAGGTCCATCCGCCAACGGGTCAAATAAATCCCAGGACTTTCTCCCGTTGATTCGGTGAATTTTTTTGCAAATGAGGCTCGTGACATTGAAACTTCTTTTGCTAATCGATCAATTGTCCACTTTTCTTTGGGGGAGCGGTGCATCAAAGATATAGCTTCACCTATTTTGGGGTCTTTTAGCGCGACAAGCCAACCCGTATTTTTCTCTGACGTACTCCTAACCCAAACCCGTATAATGTAAATCAGCAACGCATCCATCAATTTCGACAAAACGATGGATGAACCCACTTCATCATTGGAGCCTTCCCGTATTAGTAAAGGCAACAAGTCCCGCAGGTTTTTATCATTTTTTGTCTGCTCTGCCGGTATATGTATTACAGGGGGGAGCTGAGAGAAGAACGGGTGCTTCATATCCCCGACCAATTCATACGCCCCACAAAACATACAGGTCGAATCTTCACGGACCGGCCCATGTTCAGCAGAAATATTCCCTAACGTATCCTTCATAACACTAATATGCTTGACTGGATTTTCCATATGACGGCTGATTGCATGCCAAGGGTTATTCGAATAAAAAACGATGTCCCCCTCTTCTAGCAATATCGGATCTGTACCTTTATTGTGCCGTGCCCATACTGTTCCACGGCGAACAATATGAAATGAAGCCATGTTAGGGTCATCAAAATAAATCCCCGTAAACTCTGGAAACTCGGAATAACAAACCAGTTGATTACTGACTTGGCCAACGGATAACACATCTGCCAACACATCTATGGTCATGATTTCACTCGACTGATTAAAATAACGTTTTTTAGATAAAGCCTTAAGAAGGGCATCCCTTATTCCCTAAAACACCGTGTATCCCTAAAACAATGCCTCTAACTTGATATTTAATAGGTATTCCATCGCATATTCAAACATCAAAATCGGGATACTATGTTCCTTATGAGAGACTTGCGTTGACGTATTTTTACACGGTGATTACAATCACGCCTCAAACCCAATCACCTTAAGGCCATTATTATTTCTCACCCTAACGCTAATTCCCTGATAGTACTCGATTTTGAAACCACCGGTCTTTCCCCAGACATGGGAGATCGTGCCATTGAGATTGGCGCGGTACGTATCGAAAACGGAGAAGTCACCGAAAGCTTTCAGGAATTGATGAACCCTGGTTTCCCTATCAGCGGTTTTATTGCAGATTACACCGGTATTACCAATGATATGTTAGTTGATGCGCCCTCTTGTAATGACGTTATGTCTCGGTTTGCAGATTTTATTGGTGACAGCAACTTATTGGCACACAATGCATCGTTTGATAAACGGTTTCTTGATGCAGAACTCAACAATATCTCTCGGCAATATTATGGAAAGTTTTCTTGCTCCCTATTAGTTGCCAGACGGATATACCAAGAAGCCCCGAATCATAAATTAGGCACCTTAATTAAATTTAAGAACATTCCTTCTAACGGGGATTTTCACCGAGCATTATATGACTCTGAGATGACAGCCAAACTGTGGTTAGCGATGTTAGATGATATTTCTGATCAGTACGATATTCCAACAGTATCATTTTCGTTAATCCAGAAGCTGAGTAAAACACCCAAAAAGTCTGTACATAGATTATTAGAAAAATCCGGCCTATCATAATATAAACCGCCATTCTCTGAAAAAACACTGAGACCCTACATGTCATTTAGATACCTCACTCCCCTATTATTGATTCTATTACTCTCAAACTGCGCGGTGATGAACGAAAGCGAGTGTGTCGCCGCTGACTGGCGAATGGTTGGTATGGAGGAAGGTCTTAAAGGCAAAAGCGCCTTGACCATTGGTGGCTATCGAAAAGCCTGTGCTGAATACGGCATCACTCCTGATTTGCATGCTTATCAAGCAGGGCATTTACAAGGTCTCAAACAGTATTGTTCTCCACAAATAGCGTATCAAATCGGTACTCAAGGACAACCGCTACCAAGTGTTTGTCCTAGCAATATCCACCCTAACTTTTTGAGCCAACATCACCAAGGCTTAAAAATATATTGCACTGCAGACACGGCTTACAACCTGGGCAGAAGCGGCTCTACATTCCCCAACATTTGCCCCCAAAATCTTAATAGCAAATTACAGTTTTCTTTTAATGAAGGCTATAAGCTATTACAAGAGGTAAACAGCTATCAAAGTGAAATTGACGATGTCAGCTCTCACCTAGAACATATTAGCAATGACATCACTGATACCGAAAATACGATAGCCACGCTAGAGCACGACCTGGAAATTGCACGAGCAGGCATCACCAGTAGCAAAACGAGCAACTTAGAAAAAGTCATTTTTTATAAACAAAAAGATCGCTTAAAAGATGAAATAAGATCAACAAAAAATACACTAGATCAGCTCTACCATGAGCAATCAGCAGACCAATCTGCCATCAACGGCTTACTTGAAAACATCAAATATGCTGAAAAAAGACCAAAACGCTATCTAGCAGACTAGATAGCGTTTCAATGTAGACTTACGACTCTTGCGCAGGGCTCCATTTCAGGTCCAACTCACGAGCTGCTTTCACATCATCTAAACGTCGAACCGTTTGATTATACGGTGCAGCTTTTACCATCTCCGCATTTTCTTCCGATTCTTTCTGAATCTTAATCATTGCTTCAACGAAACCATCTAACTCATCCGGAGATTCTGTTTCTGTGGGTTCAATCAACCAACACTCAGGCACCAACAATGGGAAATAGGTGGTTGGCGCATGATAGCCGTAATCCAACAAACGTTTTGCAAAATCCATGGCGTTAACACCGAGATTTTTTGCCTGCGAACTTAAAGTAATTATAAATTCGTGGGTTGCACGTCGACCGGGATACGCCAATTCAAAACCAGCATTCTCACATCGCTTCATCATGTAGTTTGCATTTAACGTAGAGTATTCCGCTACACGATGCATTCCTTCACGACCTAATAATCTTGCGTAATAATAGGCACGCAATAACACACCGGCATTACCCATGTACGTTGATAAACGACCAATAGTTTGTGGAATATCTTTTTCATCCAACCAACGATAAACATCCTTACCGTCAACCGAGTCTTTACCCACAATAGGCGTTGGCATATAAGGCAACAATCGATCACCCACACCAATAGGTCCAGCACCTGGACCACCACCACCGTGAGGTGTGGCGAATGTCTTATGTAGGTTCATATGCATCACATCAAACCCCATATCTCCAGGACAAACCTTTCCAAGGATTGCATTTAGGTTTGCGCCATCGTAATACAGCAGCCCACCCGCATCATGTACCGTTGATGCAATTTCTTTAATACTGCGTTCAAACACGCCACAAGTTGATGGATTGGTCATCATCAAACCGGCTGTTTCTGGCCCTACGGCTTCTTTTAGCGCTGCTAAATCTACATCACCGTTTTTATCTACCGGTATTTCTCGAACCTTATAGCCACACATAACTGCCGTAGCAGGGTTTGTTCCATGAGCTGCGGATGGAATCAATATTTCCGTACGCTCAAAATCTTCACGAGAATCATGATAGGCACGAATCATTGCGACACCGGCAAATTCACCCTGCGCTCCTGCCATCGGTGTTAACGATACACCTTTCATGCCGGTCACTTCTTTTAGGATTTCTTGCAAGTCATACATACATGACAAGAAACCTTGGCTTTGTGATTCAGGTGCCAGGGGATGACGACCTAAAAATCCAGGTATCATGGCAGACTTATGAGCGCCACGAGGGTTGTACTTCATGGTGCACGACCCCAACGGATAAAATTGGGTATCAATAGAGAAGTTGCGACGAGACAAGTTGGTGTAATGACGAACAACCTGCATTTCACTCACTTCAGCTAGTGCGGCTTTTTTCTTACGCAATAATCCCTCAGGGATATCACTTACCTTTGTACTTGTAAGTGGCGCTTGAGATATTGAGCGACGACCGGCTTGGCTTTTTTCATAAATTAACATAATTATTATCCTCTCTTAGGATGCCAACACGGATGCTAAGGCTTTCTGATAAGCAACCAGGTCATCGTTCGTTTTTGTTTCAGTTGCACAGAACAACACACAATTTTCTAATTCAGGATAGTACGTCGATAAATCAATACCACCTTGAATTCGAGCTTCTGCCAGTTTCTCTAACACCGATGCGGAAGACGCTGGTAATCGAATAACTTGCTCATGAAACACAGGGCGATCAAATGCCGTTTCAACCCCATCAATGGATGTCAGTAGTTTTGACAATTGATTGGTGTTTTCATGGCAGTTTTCTGCAACAAGCGATAAACCATCAGCACCTAACAGCGCTACATAAATCGTTGACGCAGTCATTACCAAGCCTTGGTTGGTACAGATATTGGACGTTGCCTTAGATCGACGGATATGTTGTTCACGAGCTTGAAGGGTTAATGTAAATCCTTCTTTACCTTCCATATCAACGGTACGACCGATAATTCGACCAGGCATCTGTCGAACAATTTTTTGCTTACAGCAAATAAAACCAAAATAAGGACCGCCAGATGACAAAGGCACACCTAAAGGTTGGCCTTCACCAATAGCAATATCAGCACCAGCCTCTCCCCATTCACCAGGAGGTGCCAATAAAGCAAGGGACGTTGGGTTAACAACCGCAATCACTAACATGCCATTTGCATGCGCCCAATCCGTTAGCTCATTAACCTCTTCTAACACACCAAAAAAGTTAGGCTGAGCAATAATCAACGCGGCAAAGTCTTCACCTTCATACTGCTTAAGACTTTCTAACGTGGTGTTGCCACCTTGTTTATCAAAATCCACATCAACCAATTCAATATTTTGGTTATTCACAATATTATGAGCCGTATCACGATACAGTGGATTCACAGTGCGAGGCACTAATACTTTTCTAGACTTGGACTTTCGATTAGCTCGAATCGCCATTAACGCCGCTTCTGCCATACCAGAACCACCGTCATACAACGATGCATTTGATACATCCATCGCCGTTAGATTAGCCATATTAGTCTGGTATTCGTAAATGACCTGCAACGTACCCTGACTTGCCTCTGCTTGATAAGGTGTATAAGCCGTGAGGAACTCTCCTCGGCTCACAACATCCCATACAGCAGCAGGGATATGGTGCTCATAAGCACCAGCCCCAATAAAGCAGGAAACATTACTATCCGCAGCTGCGCGCTCAGACATCAAGCGCATCATTTCCATTTCACTGATGCCTTCAGGAATATCAAAATTCTTGGCAAGGATATCTTTGGGGATTTCATCAAACAAATCGTCAATGCTATCAACACCAATAGTGTCTAGCATAGATTTTACGTCTTCATCAGTATGAGGGATATAGGGCATAGCAGGCCTCAATGCACGTTACTTAGGTGCGGGTTATAGTGCGGTTTATACAAAAACTGTTATTGGAAAAACAAGAACGCTGAATCGGCTTTTGCCCACTCAGCGTTCCTTTAGATCAGATGTTACTTGGAACTTAACCGATCTTAATGCTCTTCTTCTTCAACTTTGGCAACATAATCATCTGCAGAAAGTAATTCTAGAGATTCTAACTCTGCGGGATCAGATAGTTTGATTTGGAACATCCAACCATCGCCATATGGATCGTTGTTAACCGCTTCAGGGTTTTCTTCAAGATCTTCGTTAATTGCAACAACTTCGCCAGAAACCGGTGCATAGATATCGGAGGCCGCTTTAACAGACTCAACAACACCAGCTTCTTCTCCAGCAGTAACAGTGCTGCCTACTTCAGGAGTCTCCACAAATACAAGGTCTCCCATTGCGTCTTGGGCGTGATCAGAAATACCCACAAATGCGGTTCCATCAGATTCCACACGTAGCCATTCATGGCTAATAAGGTATTTTAGTTCAGGTCGAATCTCGCTCATTCTTTGGTCCTCAAAAACAGATATAATCTAGGTTATTTAATGTACAGTTATTTGTAAACACGCTCACCGTTACGCACAAAAGGAGGGCGTACTACTTTCACGGCGTGTAATTTACCACGAATCTCTACGTGAGCGGTATCCCCTGTGCTTTTTGGCACTCTTGCTAGAGCAATAGAATAGCCTAAGGTCGGAGAAAAAGTACCGCTGGTGATTTCACCCTCGCTACCATCTTCAGCAATCACCTTTTGGTGGCCCCTAAGCACACCACGAGTTTCAAGCACCAAACCAACAAGTTTAGGCAAATCACCCGCCACTTTTTGCGCTTCAAGTGCTTGGCGACCAAGGAAATCACGATCTTCCGGCTCCCAGGCGATTGTCCAGCCCATGCCAGCGGCTAATGGTGAAATCGACTCATCCATATCAGAGCCGTATAAATTCATACCCGCCTCTAAGCGCAAGGTATCACGGGCACCCAGGCCACAAGCGACAACACCTGCATCTAACAACTGTTGCCAAAATGCTGGGGCTACATCGTTTGGTAAAACAATTTCCAAACCGTCTTCACCGGTATAACCGGTTCGAGCGATAAACCAATCTCCAGACTCTTTACCTTGGAAAACCTTCAAATCACGAATCAATTCTGCCTGTTCGCCGCCGAGTAATTCAGCTACCTTTTCACGAGCATTTGGACCTTGAACTGCCACCATGGAGAATTCTGGTCGCTCATTAACGTCTACTGAAAAACCCTCAGCTTGTTTTACCATCCAAGCCAGATCTTTTTCACGGGTTGAGCAATTGACAACAACTCGATACCAACCGGGCATACGATATACAATAAGATCATCGATTACGCCGCCATCTTCTTTTAACATGCCGCTATAGAGTGCTTTTCCGTCTTCTTTTAAGCGGGCCACATCGTTTGCTAACAATTTCTGTAGGTATACTTGGCTATCATCACCAGTAACATCCACAACGGTCATATGAGAGACATCAAACACACCCGCAGCCTGACGCACCGCTTTGTGCTCTTCTATCTGTGAACCGTAGTTGATAGGCATATCCCAACCACCAAAATCTACAATTTTGGCGCCAGCTTCTACGTGTTTATCAAATAAAACGGTTTTATTTGCCATGGAAAAATTCTCTCACTCATCATTTTGGCACGAGTGTACCAAATAGATTGATCAAATGTTATCCCTAATATGGGAATTTGTGGGTGATTTTACATGGAAGAAGAGCAATAAGCAGATTTAATAAAAGTATAACGAGCATAAATACGATGAATGTATCAATGAGCCATCCTTAGCCCCTGCCTGGAAAGTAGGGTGCCACTTAGGATTTAGTGTTTCTTGCCAAAATAAGGCCCTGTAGGAATTTTCTGATAGCCCTTTCTAAACACAGCATCATTTGCCTTTTCTGTTAATGGCATATATTTTGGTGCCGCATTATCAATGGCAGCAATAATCACAGAAGCGAGTAAATCTGCTAATGGGCTACCGGAACTATTATTTCTCTCAGGCGTATATTGCATGGTTTTGTTCGCCGTCCAAATCTCTTGCCCAGCACTTGATACCATTCGATAACTAAAATCCACCGTCACCTGAGTTGAAAGTACGATATATTGTGCATCCCAGCGGTTTATCGTAACGTATAAAATCGCGTCAGCCCCAAACAATGCGGCAAGCGCTACCGGGTCTTCTGCATGAACCATATCCGGCTCATAAAAACCTTCTTGCTCCAGCACAATTTTGGTTGTATTCACCGGAAAAACATAATAACCACGTTCAGCCAACGGTATCGTTAAAGTGGACAACATATAATTTGGCGCGTCCACGTCCAGAGAATGATTAACCACTGGAACAATAAGTACGGATGAAGGAGCAGCCTCGTCAAATGCACTTTCAGCATAGGCCACCTCAATAAAAACAGGTGCCAGCATCGAAATCAAAAAGGCCATTAGAGGCACTTGAAATCCTACAATACTATTTCTAACCCTCACTATTTATCTTCCACCCTTTGACTCAAATTTTTAATCAGTGCCTCCATAAAATACTGGCTTTCCTTCCAGGTATCATGTTCTTTTTGATAAAAATAAATAGCTTGAAGTTGATCTCCTTTTTGCAAATACAACGTCCCAACTTCGGCATACAATCCTGGTGCCGGCTTACCCCCCTTCTCTTCGACGCGCTGAAGGTGTGTTTGCATTTTTTCTAAAAATCGACCAGCTGTGGTCGGATCTTTATAATAATCATAAAGATGATCATTATAGCCATCCCAGTCATACAAACGATTGGAACAGCCTGTCACCATTAACAACACTAATGAGATAAGAAGCAGTTTTTTAGTAAGTATTCTTTTTCTAGGCCTGGCAATACTCAAGCTCACTGAGAGACTACCAATACTTTATTAGTTCCCGCAGACACATAAATCTTTTCTTTTAGCACTTCACGGCCATTTTTTTCAATGCGGATAATATGACTACCGGAAACAATTTTCAGAATATTCTGGTCTTTTAGAAATTGTTTTGCATTACCCATCGATAAACCATCAACAAAAACCTGATAATCATTGCCAGGGGCATCAACAGAAAAACTGAACGACAAGCCTGCCGAGTTATCACTCACCACCCGCGATTCACTGGGCATCTGATGACAAGCAAAAAGCATTAACGATATGATTGCGATTGTAAAAAGTTTCATGGTTCTCAGCTCTCTTTTAGGGATGTTCAGTAACAATCAATTTGTCGATATTATACGATTTTATTGAACCGGAAATTACTGTGGCAACAGCACCTTCATTTGTCACGCTGTCGCCAAACACACTGGATACTTTAATGCTGGCAATTGTTTTTCCTGGCAAAGTAATAGGAAAACCGGTTTGTTTTGATACAATAGTTTTTCCTTCTGTTTTCACATCAAAAAGCATTCCAGGCTGAATCCCCTGATGTTTACCGCCAGCGATAAATATCTGACCTTCTTCTTTCGATAAAATGTAGGTATGCCATTTGCGAGACATTAAGGTTTTAGAAAATATATTAACCGCTTCAGAAATCGCTTGGTTAATCGCTTTATCATTTAGCGTTCCATCATAGGAAGCCTTTGAGCCAAAACCTGCAATACTACCGGATTCAATCGACGCCTCACCAGCACCACTTGATGTATGGAAAGAGTGTCCCGTTTTAACATCTACTAAACGAAAATCAACCTTAGCAAATGCGACTTGTTTTTTTGTCGCGGATAAAAAAGCACGCTCTCCCACCGTTTTACGCCCAAACTCCGTCAACGACCCCAGTATAAGTGCATCAACACCCACCAAACTCATACTTTGCCCAGTAAGTTTGCTCTCTTCTTGTAAACGCCCAATATCAGGTCGCTCCAATACAATAAAATTACCGGATTCCGTTAAGGCCTTACTAAGCATGTCCACGAGCTGCTTTCCTACGACGTCATTATGCTTATCTCTTAATAGCGAACGCCCATAAGATGTCTCATTAGTTAAACGACCAATGGCTATTTTTCGTTTTAGGGCAAGTGTTTCTTCTTCTGCCTCAGAAAGTGCTTGCTGCTGGGCGACTCTTTGGGCTTCCATAGAATGCTGGGCATCCACACGATTAGGTACTGGCGCTTGGGTGGCACACGCCGCAAGCAAAGCGACCATAGGAAACAATGCAATCAGTTTCATAAACATTACACTCGTTCGTAGTTATAAAATAGTAGTAAAGATGGCGCTAACTGGCGAATCTCCTGAACCTGCCAACTAACGTTACAATGTTCCCTATATTACGAGCATTCTCCAAGGAAGTAAAAAGGGATTCCCACACATCTGTATGGAAACCCCTTAAAGATAACACTTAACCACTTATTAAATTCAATTGCGGCGGCGTATCACCAACAACCCTAAGAATCCAAGTAATAATACATTAAGTGCGCCACCAAACTTTTGCGTTACGCTGTTATCATCCAAATCAACCTCAAGCTCATCACTGCTTACCTCTGCAGTAAAATCAAACTTAGTTAACGTCTTGGAGGTCAAAACCGTCAGCGTTACCGTAGATTGCTCAGCCGCCTGCAAGTCAGGAAGCGAACAGGTCAACGTTACACCATCAATTTCACAAGATGCTACCTCACTAACATATTCTCCGTATTCCACGGCTTCCGGTAATGTGATAACAAGAGCAGGGTTATGAGCGACTGTTTCACTTGCGTTCTCTACAACAACATCAATGTTAATTTTTCCGTTTTGCCACTTCCCTGTTACTCCAACCATGGACACATTCAAGTTAGTAATTTCCTGGTTTTGCCCCTCAGTTACCGTGAATGAAACATCATTCATATCAAAGAAGATATTGTCTGAACAAGCCACTTTAATACGCGCTTGATTCACGTCATAATTCGGAACCAGCACACTCGCATTACCATCATTGGGTGCAACGCTTAACAATACTGTTGGGAATGTAAAACCATTGTCATCAGAAAAAAGGATATCGACATTGTCACAGTTCACAGGGCTGTTATTTGTGTTTGCAACATTCCACTGAACCTGTTGAATAGTGCTACCAGTCCAGTTTAACGATGCATTGGGAGATGTTACTTCAAATGGCCCCGCGTTAGTTGTAACAGTAGCGTTCGCATCATCATTAACCACACCACCTTTACCATCCCTTACCGTAAGACGAAAGGTTAACGTACGGTTAGTCGACGGCAATACAGACCCCTTAGCAGGAGACGTATTATTAATTAATGTCGTCAACGCAGGAAAAGTGCGCACTGGATCCGTTGTTGCCGGAAAGGATCGAAAAATTGGACCTGATCCAGTATCAATTCCAGGTGCTGAACTTGCGCCTAAATTATACTGCTCCCAGTTATACGTTAAAGTATCGCCATCGGAATCTGTTGCTACTCCAGTTAATGCAAATGCCGTTTGTTGTGGAATGGTATAGTTACTTCCAGCATTAACATCAGGAAGTTCGTTGCCCGTATTACTATGTGTGCCACAGCTACTGCCAAAACCACTGGTAAATGAAGCCACTTCTTGCTGACTTTTTGCATGAAAATAATCATCACTATTATTTGCAATATTATCGCTACCACAAATACCAGCATACCCCATAATGGTGGATGCACTACCGGGTTCATACGCCGTCGATGCTGAACGATTACCGCCAGAACAGGAGCCAACGTTACCATTAAAGGTATGATTTGCCCCCATTTGATGTCCGATTTCATGCGCTACATAATCAACCCAAAACGCATCACCCACCGGAGCATTATTTCCAGTAACACCTTCAGCTTTTACAGAAGAACAAGGGGCTTGTAACGCGGCGATACCACCACCGCCGGTGCTAAACACGTGACCAATATCATAATTTCCGCTACCAATAACAGAATCAATGGCGGTTTGATTTTCTGCCAACATGTTATAACCATCATTATTGGTATAAGGATCTGTTGAGGCGTTGGTATAGATTAGCTGATTATTATTTCCTACCAAGGTATAACGTACCGAAAGTTCACGCTCATACACTTCGTTAATTCTATTCACTGCTGTAACAACTGCAGCCATCCCCGAATTTACAGTACCACCGTGAAATTGTGTGTATTCACCCGTTGTTGCAACAGCCAAACGGTAAGTATGTAAGACACTCCCTGATACTGATATTTTTTGTGCTGATATTTTTTCTGCTAAAGAACTTACAATGGCATCCTGGAATGGACTGATATTTTCTTGTTGATGCTTGCCATTAACAACAGTACAGGTGAAATCTTTCTCAGCAGTTTTACCAATATATTCACTACGGGCGTAACGCTGATATTGAGATGAGTTCGCTGTAGATGCCGGATCAAAATAATAGGTTTCTCCGTCACTAAAGATAACCGCTCGAAACCCTTTTTCCGTAAAATCAAATCGTGCACTGACGGATGTATCACCCACTCCAAAACCTTTAAAGGTTTTAATATTAGGAAATTTATCCGCAAGTTCCGGTGCCATGATTGGTGATTCAAAAAGTTCAAGATCAACAGACTTTCCGTTAGATAAAGGCACATTAATCACAACACCGGGTACACCTGAATTTTCTAACGGAGCAGTACGCAGGACTTTTTGCATAAGCTCTTGGTTTAACGACACACTTTGCTTAACGCTTGAGGCTGCTATTTTGGTGGCAACGGTAGTCTTTACTTCAGTCACGCTCCATAACGCGTCAACAGCAAATGCTGATTGACTACAAAGGAGTATTAGTGAAGCGCCCGCGATGAGATTTTGTGGTTTGATCATACTGACTCCAAATGTTCTTCCAGTGAAAATATACATTCCCTGTATTACCTTCCTACATTAGGGAAAGCAGTACATGTAAAAAAGAGTGAAAGAGTAAACACCTTGCCATGGAATATCAATAGTGGGATATCCGTTCCCATTCACAAAAACAGAATTTGACAGACCTATAAAAACCTAGCGACCAACCCACAACGCCAATACGTTACGAAACGGCTATGAGCGTAACCTCTTATTGATGCCAAACCCTGACCTGAGTGGTGAGCGTCAGAGGCGTGTCAGGTAGCTGTGATGAGGGGAATGTAATTTCCGCAAAAATAGCATGCCAACCAGGGGGAAGTATTTTTTTATCAATAGGAATTTGATAGTGGTAGGTGGAATTTTCTGATTGCGCTTTTGACTGAAGGTCTGATCGCACTCCTAACCTTACTTCTGGCAGATTGTTCCATGGGGTCGCCACCCAAGCTTCTCCAACACTCTCTACGCGAAAATCTCGAGATTGTGCATTTGTGGCATGCCATAACGTGACAGATATAGGTTTTTCGCTTAACACTATACTAAAAATATCTGGCACACCTGGAGCCCGCACTATATTTCCCTTAACACTAGGTAAAGGAGTCTGGGACAAAATAGAAACATAAAACTGCGTTAAACTATTATACGCAGTTTTATTTAAGCTGTGATTTGTATTAGGAATAACCCGAAAATAATTTTCGCCCAACAGCTTCTCCAAATAAAACTGAGATGAATCGGGTAAGAAAAATTGATCGCCGCTAGCATTAATTATGAGCTTTGGCATCGTAAGCGAATTCTTATACGTCAGCGGATCAATTAACTTACTAGTGCTATCGGCAACACCTTCCTCTAAAGCAGACATAATACCTTCTCTTACGTAATCTCGAATAGCAGAAGAATATTGCTGGTAAGCCTGCTTGTGGTGCGCCATGGATGGTTTGATATTCAATACGTCGATGACCAAAGGTACAATACCAATAACACGAGGATCTATTGCCGCTGTTAACCACGTTGTCCAGCCACGTTTGGAGGCACCAGACAATACAAATTTATTAATAGGGGAAGCCGATACGTCAAGTTTTTTTGCAACCTCAACAATGCTATTCATTGCTTGATGGGCACTCTTAACCATCGGAAATAATACGATGTTAGTGGGATCATTATTTTTCATCGCCTGTGCCCAGCTATAGGCGACAATCGAATCTTCATAACGCACTATCTTATCTTCATCATCTTTAAAGATTGCGGGTTGATTGGGCACCTGATACAGCTCTGCGGTAATAGACTGTGTATGGGTAGCCAAAGCAGAAAAATACTGACTACTTTTTATTCTAGAGCTATTATTTCTCCCATTAATAAATAACAACGCGGTAGTTTGCGTACGTTTATTCGGCACATACAGGGATAAATCGTGCCGCCAAACGGGGTGTTGTGAAGTGGACTTAGGTTGCCACCGCTGAGATGTCATCGAAAGTCGGTATTCAACCCCATGATCAAAGGGTATTTCCTGAATGATCTTCCATTGAAAATAAGGATCATCGGCAAACACATAGTCCGATAGCGCAGAATCTGAGAGAGTGGCATTTAAAAGGGTGGAATCTAAAGGGGGCGAGCCATAGAGGTTGGTTACTGACAGAGGAAGCCATAAGAGGGTCACGAAAATACATACTCGTCGCAGAAACTTTAAGAATTGCATGATGTGATTTTCCCTATGATTTAATGATTTGATTTAAAAGAATGCTGAATACGTTATACAAATTTGAAGCCGACAGTAGCACAATTTTATTTTTACCGCATCCGCTATAAAATCCAAATATTCTGTATATTTAGGTCACATCCCTAATCAACCAATAATGCATTTTTTCAAAAACAAGATCCTTTTTAATGGGCTTCCTAATATAATCATCCATACCGGACTCTAAACACCGATCGCGGTCACCACTCATAGCATTTGCTGTGACTGCGATAATATGTGTTTCTGAGTTTATACACCCCATTTTTCGGATAGATTTTGTCGCTTCAAATCCATCGAGAATCGGCATCTGACAGTCCATTAGAATACAGTCATATTCTTTTTTATTGGCCATCTCAACGGCTTCTTGCCCGTTGCTAGCCTTCTCTACACGACACCCGAACTTTTCAATCATCGCAGTTAGTGTCATCTGATTAACAGGATTATCCTCAACTATCAGTATCAAGGGGTTTCCTAACAACAAATATTCATCACTCTCCTTTTTGTTTTTTTCAAGCGCACTCCCTTTATAAACGTCAATCGCTATAGTAAATGCAGTCCCTTCGTGTAAAACAGATTCAACCGAGATACCTCCCCCCATTCTATCGACAATCGCTTTACATAACGATAGGCCAATTCCCAAACCACCATATTGACGAGAAAACGAACCGTCCATTTGGCGGAAGCTTTCGAATATATCCTTCAACGTATCAGTAGCAATACCAATTCCTGTATCACAAATAACAAAAGATAGTTGGTATCCACTCTCTTTCTCATGACTATCAATAGTTAAGGTAATACTACCTTGGTGAGTAAATTTCACCGCGTTATCTAACAACTGAAATAACATATGATGAAGTCGTAATGAATCTCCTATTAATTGATATTGAAGATTCGTATTATTGATAACAGAAAACGTTATTCCTTTTATAGAACAATCGCTTTCAATCATTTTTCCACATTTCCCCACAAGCTTATCTAAAACAAAAGGCTGTTCATGCAAGTGCCAATGTCCAGATTGAATTTCTGAATATTCTAATAAGCTATCTACCAACTGCGTCATTCTATTTGCACTTTGAGCCGCCGCATCAACATGAGGTTTCACAGAACCATCAACATTCCCGTCTTGAATGACCTGTAACGATCCTTCAATGCCATTCATTGGCGTACGCAGTTCATGGCTAATAGTTGCTAAAAATTCATCTTTTAGGGCATTACTTTTTTTCAAGAGCTCCATCGCAGTATTTAGCTCCCTATTCTTTTCTTCCAGCTTTAATTTTGATTGTTTTTCAACAAAACGTTTCTCTGATTTTATGCGATTTATTCTATCCGCCAATGCTAACGACAAAAGAATCACCTCTAGCGCCGAGCCAAACTGTGCAACATGACGCGTAAAAATATTGGCAGGCAAAACCCCGGATGCTGTTAGCCCCATAACAAACGAAGCAAACAACAACGTCACCCACGCTACCAAAAATAATTTCGCTCCTCTAAATCCTGTCAATAAACTATTAACAGCAGCAATAAGGATGGATAATACTGCACAAAAGCCAACCCATACGGCTAACAAGATGCTAATTCGATAACCTACAAAAAACGATAAAAAAAGACTAACAGAACAGAATAAAATAATAACAAGAAGCATTATATTAATACGTGGATGTTGTTTATCAATCTGCAAAAAAGATCGGGAAAAACTCACGGCAAACATCAAGCATAACAATACTGAAGCCGGTAAAACCAATTCATTTAATCTCGGCATGGTCGGCCAAAAATATTGGTAGGCATGACCAAAAAGGCATGCCTGAAATACCGTAAAAGATGCAATATACCCAACATAATACAAATAAGAGCGATCTTTAATACTGAACCCAATAAACATATTGTAAAACATCATGACAATCAAAATGCCATAATAAATACCATACGCCAGCAAACGATGATTCTTTTCTTCTATGTAATTATCTTTGTCCCAAATAGATATCAACAACATCATGGAACTGGTGGTTTCGAGCCTTATCCAATAATGGTACGTGTCATTCATCTTTATCACATCAGGAATGACAAACACGCTATCAGATATCATACGTTCGGCAAATGGTCGATGATCACCTAATGATGAATATAGCTGAGGTTTTCCCTGCCCTATAGAACGGTATATTTGAATGTCGTCGATGTGCGGATAATTGAACTCAAATAGAATGTCTTTCCACTCGAATTGGGGTTTATCCTCCTCTATAGAGAATGCAAGGTATACCCAGTAGGGTGAATTTGAAAAGCCAAAATTAAAATTCGCACTGGTAATACCAAATTGCCCTGATTCAAACAACCTCTGTGCCTTATCAAGGGACGTATCTCCTTCTTTATCTTCGAAATACCAGACCTGAGGCCTTAGCGCATGATCGGCCAATTCCGTCAGTGATACAGTATTTTTTGTAAAGACATCAGATAGGGGTACATTTGCGAAACTCGCAACGTTTACACTTAATAAAAAAAACACCCAGATAAAGCGGAAAAACATTCTCATTATTGCTCGGATAAGTGGCATACCAATAGGCTTATCTACTCAGTGTAGTAAAAGGGCCTGATACCACTTATCCCATTAAACAATAAGGAATTTCTTAATATGCAATTCAGTCATAAAAAACATCAACACAGATTACACTTTATCAACAACCTCTTCTGATTCTACTTTTTTAGGAGGCATTCTCGGTTCAACATTAAGAGGTCGAATAAAACCTGAAAACTTCTCTGCAGCGCTCTCTCCTGCCTCAGAATTCTCTGTCGCAACGTCCTCTTCAGCACCTTCAGCACCTTCAGCACCTTCAGATAATAATTCTGGTTGCTCCGGATCTGGGCCATACTCAAGCACGATAGGTTGACGTTTTTCACACAATTCCAACTCAACAATGGTGCCACGCAGATAAATATCCTTAGCATTGACTTCAATAAGCTGATTTAGAGCCTGGTCGCCATGAGCTTGATGATAAAGCCCTTTGGCTTCTTTGCCAGAAACCCACTCACCTTTTTTAGTAAGATACTGTCCATCTTGATTGCGGATTACAAAGGCCTTTGCCATCGGTATTCTCCTTGGTTTTGCAATATTGATTATTAATGCTTTAAAAAAATCTGTCTAGTATTCTTCTACAACGCCACGTCCACTGCTACCTCCAAACTGGGTTTGGCGACTGCTGGCAAATCACCCCCAAAACCCATGGCATGCTGGAGTATTTGGCCTTTCGCCAAATAATGGCCATTTAATATTCCCATTCCGGTATTCCGTAATAATCGCACCGGCATCGGTTCCGCGCCAAATAAACGCTTAAAGCCTTCCATTGCACTCATCATGAGCAAATTATGACCCTTTCGGCGACGCTGGTATCGACGCAAACCCATAACTTCTGCAGGATGTAGATCCTTGGCGACATTGCTACACACCTCTTCAGCTAATACTGCAACATCCAAAAAACCCATGTTAATACCCTGTCCCGCTAAAGGGTGCAACGTGTGAGCCGCATCAGCAACAAGAGCCAAACCAGGTAACACGTAATCAATGGCGTGCCGTTGGCGTAACGGAAAACTAAATCGTGTATCGCTTTTAATAACATTACCCAAACGCCCTTCCATCGCTCGGGTGAGTGCCTGGTTAAACTCAGCCTCATCCATAGCCATTAACGTTTTGGTATAATCTTCTTTCGCAGACCATACGATCGAAGAAAGGCAGGATTGTTCATCCTGTGGATTCGCCCGTAATGGTAGAAAACCCAATGGGCCAGATGTTAGAAATGGCTGCCTGGCAATGCCCTCATGAGGTTTTTCTGTCTCAACCGTAGTTACGATCGCAACATGGCCATAATCCCATTCTCGCGTTGCGAACCCTGTTAACGTTCTTACGGATGAATTTGCCCCATCTGCTCCCACAACCAATGCAGCCATTAGTTGCTCGTCACTTTCTAACTCGATTCGCCATAAACACTCAGTTTGAGTGTCACTGTTATGTGGTTTAATTCCACGCAGACCTATCGGCTTAATCTCAATATTTTTATGCTTCTGGCACGCTAAGTACAATCCATATTGAGTGATACGGTTTTCAATAATATGACCCAAATATTCCACATCGGCATCGCTGGAATGAAATTGTATATTTCCCGTCCCATCACTATCCCAAACATCCATATCTGTATAAGGAGATATGCGCTGCGTTTGAATAAAATCCCAGGCACCACATTGGCGTAAGATATTTTCCGATGCACGGGTAATAGCACTTACCCGCGGGTCAAAAGCGTCACCCCAAGTGTCCGGCCCACTTGGCAACGTTTTTTCTAACACAATAATTTTTTTACCACTGGCAGCCATTAAACAAGCCGTTGCTAAACCTGCCATTCCTCCGCCGACAATCACAATGTCTGTGGACAGGTTCGGTACATCACCCACCCCATCGGCCTTGCCTTGCTGATTTTGCTTTTCCATATTTACCTTTTGCGCCGTTGTTTCTTGGCTGCTGCCATTAACGCTTCAATATCATCGGCCTTTTTGGGAACTTTTGCGGTCAGTACTTTATGATTTTTTGCCGTTACCAATACATCGTCTTCTATACGAATGCCAATTCCACGCCACTTCTCATCAACACTTTTATCATCCGGTGAGACATAAATACCCGGTTCAACCGTCAGCACCATGCCCTCTTCTAATACACGCCATTCACCGCCAACTTTATAATCACCCACATCATGAACATCCATACCTAACCAATGGCCCGCGCGGTGCATATAGAATTGTTTATAGGCCTCGGTTTCGATAAGTTCATCCACCTTACCGGTTAACAACCCTAATTTTACCAACCCTTGCGTAATGACCTTTACCGTAGCTTCGTGAGGCTCATTCCAATGATTACCGGGTTTTACGGTCTTAATCGCAGCTATTTGCGACTTTAACACTAAGTCGTACAACGCCCGTTGAGGTTCTGAAAACTTACCATTCACCGGAAAGGTGCGTGTAATATCCGCAGCATAATATTGATACTCAGCTCCAGCATCAATGAGGACTAAATCGCCATCTTTTAGCTCTGCATTGTTTTCTATGTAGTGCAAAATGCAGCCATTCTCACCACCCCCAACAATGGATGTATAAGCAACAGAACGACTACCCCGACGGGCAAACTCGTGTAAAAATTCTGCCTCTAATTGATATTCCATCAACCCTGGCTCACACAATTCCATCGCCCGAATATGTGCAACAACCGACATATCCGCAGCGGTTTGCATTAACTTTATTTCGCCTTTGCTTTTATACAAACGCATATCATGCAGTAAATGGTCTAAGTCAATAAACTCACCAGGAGGTTGCGCCCCCGTGCGAACTTTTGATCGAATAGTGTTTACCCAGCTCATCACCTGACGATCGAACGCCGGCTTACTGCCCATCGCATAATACACACGCTCACGACCTTCGATTAAGCCCGGTAAAATGTCATCCAAATCACTAAAAGGAAACCCGTCGTCTGCACCAAAATCTTTTACAACCCCATCAGGGCCTGATCGGTAGCCATTCCATATTTCCATTTCTCGGTCACGATCTCGACAAAATAGAACATATTCACCATGATCCCGACCTGGCGCTAATACCAATACAGCTTCCGGCTCTTCAAAACCTGACAAATAGTAAAAATCAGAATCTTGACGATAGGCGTAATCACAATCGCGATTACGTACCTTCATGGATGCCGCCGGCACAATAGCAATGCTGTTTGGCTCCATCATGTCCATTAATTGTTGACGGCGCTCGGCAAACTCTTTTTTGGTTAACCTCGGGGTAGGATACGGTTTCGTCACAGATAATCATCCATATTATTTAGATTTCGGATTGCAGATTTCGATTACGCACATTACATCTTATCAATGCAAGGTTTGGTCGCCACGGCGATCTGCCGCAGATTCAGTTGCCGCAGCATCAGCAATATCATACTGACCAACAAATTCGTTATAAATGAGAATAGATGCCATTCGAATATACTCAACCACCTCAAAGTAATCCTTCTCTTGTTCTTCCGTTATTTCACCATCATCTTCCGGATCAAGCTCAGATTCAACCTGGCTAATAGACACCAAATCACGAAAGGTATTACGGATATCCTTAGAGAAGTCCTTTTCGTTACGCTCCCCTGTACTACCGAATCCGGCCAAAAATCCTGAACACCAGTTACCTATACCTTCTAGTCGCTCGCTCAAAGACTCATCATCATCCAACAATAACATTTGGAAGATAAATTCCGGGTCTTTTAAATCTTCTAACGTCCACTTACGAAATGCATAAAACCATTCACGGGTGTCATCCCATGGGTCCCGTTTTACCCCAACATCGGGCAAATATTGCTTTAACCAACTCAGACCCTCTAATCGATTGCCACCACACAACTGACCAACCAAAATACCATGGGATTCCTCTGTGCTTGAGGCTGCGTCCATTTTTTTCAATTCTGCCTGTAACTCATAGTAATCAAGCACCTGTTCTTTCACTAAATCTTCGCTCACGCCGCACACCTACTCTTCTGATCGATAAAAGACACATTCCCTACTTACGGATTACTTACTTAAAGATAGTTTTCATGCCTCAGGGGGTTTTCTGGGATTGTATCATGACAACAATCGATAAACTGCTTCACGATTTGCTACTCTTTATAGATGCAACCCTTCTCAGTTCATAGTCGCTAGGTTACCATGGCAACTCGCACTGAAAAGCCCTTCACACCAGTGATAACGAAGTGGGAATATGAGCCTAAAAACACGATTAAATGCCATAGAATCTCGAGTAGATGAGTTAGTTGCGCTATGTAATGAATACAAACGCCACAACACTAGCCTTCGGACTCGCGAAAGCCAGCTCAATGAAGAGCGATCCAATTTGTTAAGGAAAAACGATATGGCAAGAACCAAAGTAGAAGGCATGATTACCCGCCTTAAATCCTTGGAGCAAGATTCATGAGCAAGGATCAAAAAGCCGTCAACATTAAGATTCTTGACAAAGAATATGGCGTATCTTGTACACCTGATGAAGAGCTAGAGCTACTTAACTCTGCCCGTATGGTGGACAGTAAAATGCGAGAAATCCGCCAATCTGGCACTATTGTCGGAATGGATCGGATCGCCGTAATGGCCGCGTTAAATATTGCCCATGAACTAATCAAAGTACAAAATGAACTTGCACAACATACCGATGGCACAGAAAAACAGCTTGAGAGAATTCAGGAAAAAATCGAACAAGCATTAGCTCAAGCTCGCCAAATGGAACTATAACCACCTGATTTAATACGCCTTATTGACTGTACAGTAAGATATTTTTATTTTTGTCCTAGCAATTCAACTTACCTATAGAGCAATCAGATAATAATTAGGTATACTGTAATTGCTCCCTGGGTCGCTCGTGATTCTGCTACGTCCCTGAGCCGATGTATTACCTTTGGAGGCAACGCGTTTTGCTGGCGTGCATGTCCGCTTGACGGAAAGCCCGATGCTTTACTGATGCCACCACCTTGAACCTCTGGGTTCAAGGACCAAGCTGATAGCGACTACTCGGGGAGCTCTTTTTTGCCTTCATCAAAATCATCATTACGCAAATCTTTACGTCTTGCTCGCACCGAACTTACTCACCAAGAACAACTTGCCGCATCCATCGGGTTATGCCGACAGCTGTTATTGCACTCACGTTTTATCAATAGCCAAAAACTCGCTGTTTACATCGCCAATGATGGTGAGATTGACCTTCAACCATTGATTCACCTTGCCTGGTCTCTGCGCAAAGATGTTTACTTGCCGGTACTACACCCCTTTCGACAAGGTGAGCTGGTTTTTATGCGCTATGAGCCAGGACAAGCCTTAGCCAAAAACCGCTTTGGTATACCTGAACCCCTCTCCCCCCATGACACAAGAGTACCCTCTTGGATGCTGGATCTGGTATTAACACCTCTAGTTGGTTTTGACGAACAAAGAAATAGAATGGGAATGGGCGGCGGGTTTTATGATCGTACCTTTGCCTTTGTTAAAGGTAATACACGACCACGCAGACCTTATCTCATGGGTACAGCACACGAGTGTCAAAAAACGGAAGAGTTAATGCTAGAATCTTGGGATATTCCGATGAATGGAATAGTGACAGGAGAGCAAACCTACGGCTGTTAACTCCGCAGGTTAAAAAGATGTGTTCATTCTTAGCGAATTGAAAACTGGCTCGCAACCATCTCAGGATCTGGCTGGTCGAGTGTATAACCACTCACTACAACACCCATTCCTAAAATAAACATCAGTACTACCAATAAATCAGGCTTCTTTCTCATCGTAACATCTCACAGTTGCGTTACCCTTCTACCAGCTCAATGAGCTTAATTGCCAATTTGACAATCTAATAGCAGCCTTCCTAGCAACAAAGTAACAGTGCGCACGTATTTGTATGTTTCCTTTACGTGTCTTATTTTTATAACGCCTCAGTATGAACCCAGCATATCTCAAATAGCTATAGTATTCTGAGAACCAGGTCAAATGATTATTTATTAATCTATAAGGGCAAGTAAATAATCACAGTTTTTCACTTTCGCACCGAACTGTTCATTTCTTCATCGCAAGCACGCTGATCAAGCCATAAATCGCAATGCTCTACTAAACAGTGTAGTGCAAGAATCCACCTACGCTAGCGGGTATGTGAGTGGTAGCTCACATTTTGTACATAAAAATGACTAATTTGTTGTTTTTCTCATTAAATCAGGCCACTAGCCGCATAGCTTAAGGTGTGGCAGCAAATTAACACGCCAAATAAGAAAAGGAAAGTGAAACGAACCGTTACAGAATAAACTGATCTCAATATAAATTCCCATTATAGGGAATTTATATTGAGATCATAAACAAAGCTCGCTATAGTAAGAAAAAGTAAAGCAAAAGAACGAGTGCTAATATTTCCAATAAAGCAACGTTACGATTTCAGGACAGCCCTATATGAAAAACCCAACCCCAATCTTTATCGCCAGCCCTAAACCCCAAGGCCTATCCATTAAACGAGACAATACCGGTGTTCCACACATTCAAGCAAACAACACCAAGGGCATAAGCTGGGGCATGGGGTACTGTCACTCCATTGATCGTGGTACTCAATTATTGATGATGCGTATTTTGGGGCAGGGACGACTCAGCGAATTGCTGTCCGATAACGATGAATCAGTAGCTATCGATACGTTTTTTCGCAGTGCCAATTGGGGTGGGCATATCGATGAACAGATTGGCCTGCTGGATAGCACCACATTGGAAGCCTGCCAAGCATATTGTGATGGTGTCAATGCAGGGCTTCAGGCCAAGCGCGCTTGGGTATTACGTTTTTTAGGTTATAACCCAGAACCCTGGACCATCCAGAACTCCATACTTATATTACGCATGGCAGGTTATCTCACCCTTGCGCAATCACAAGGCGAAGTGGAACGTCTATTTGTTGAAATGGTGCAAGCTGGTATCGATTCCGAGAAACTAGAATCCCTATTTCCTGGCAGCACAGAGCATCTCAACAGAGAGCAAATCGAAGCCGTTACCTTAGGCGAGCGTATTGTACCCAAAGATGTTCTTTGGAAATCATCCATTCCTCGTATGATGGCATCGAACAGCTGGGTTATCGCTGGCAATAAAACCGCCTCCAAATCACCCATTATGGCAAACGATCCCCACTTAGAAGTCAATCGTCTTCCCAACGTATGGTACGAACAATCAATACAATGGCAAGACCGCCAAATTATGGGCATGGGTATGCCCGGTGTTCCTGGCATCATTATTGGTCGTAGTAAAAAAGTTGCCTGGGGTGCGACTTACACCTTTATGGATACAGTTGATAGCTGGGTCGAAAATTGCCAAGGTGGCTGCTACGAACGCGAGCATCAATGGCACCCGTTTACTGTTCGAAAAGAAACCATTAAACGTAAAAAACGCACCGATGTAGAAATCACCTTTTATGAAAATCAACACGGTGTGTTAGACGGTAACCCCAACCATGCTGGCAAGTATCTCGCAACACGCTGGTCCCCAGCACAATCCGGTGCACAAACGTTAATGGCAAGCATGCAATTAATTAACGCTGATACTGCTGAACAGGCCATGAAACATCTTGGTGATATAGAATCTGCGTGGAACTGGGTTATCGCTGATACCGAAGGCAATATTGCCTATCAAATGTCTGGGTTAATGCCCGTTCGGCATCCGCAATGGAACGGCTTTAGCCCTGCTCCTGGCTGGGACCCTGCTTATGACTGGCAAGGTTTTGTTAACCCTCGCAACCTACCTCGTAGCCTTAACCCAAAAGAAGGGTACCTGGTTACCGCCAATCAAGATTTGAATCACCTTGGCAAAACAAACCCCATCAATATGCCTATGGGCGACTATCGAGCAAAACGTATTGAGTCAGTTTTAGCGACGAGTAACAATCACACCGTTGAAAGCACCAAAGCATTACAATTTGATGTCTACTCACAACAAGCCGATTTGTTTTTAGATATTTTATTACCACTACTTAAACAAGTAGGGGACTCCAGAGCTAAAAGCATTCTTAAAGATTGGGATCGACAATACGACCTCAAATCTATTGGGGCTCCATTATTTGAAATGTTTTACGCAGCATTACGCAAAGAAATTTTTGGCAATGAAATGCTGGGCTCTGAGATAATTAATCACCTAACTGAAAAGACCGGTATCTTTATTGATTTCTATCAAAATTTTGACCGTGCAATGCTTAATGAAAACTCTGGCTGGTTTGCCAATAAAAACAACTCTCGCACACGGGATGAGACATTCATAGAAGCATTTTCGATAGCTCAAAAAACCTTTGAAAAGCAAGCCAAACCAACTCAGTGGCAAGAACAAAACAAAGTCTCATTTGTAAACCAGATATTCCAGGGCAAGTTACCCGCAATCTTCGGTTTTGATACTCGCCCAATCCCTCTAATGGGTGGTAGAGCTACACCACATCAAGGCCAAATTTATAAGAGCAACGGCAGAAGCACTAGCTTTGCACCATCTGTCCGCCTTATTACGGATATGAGTGAAAATACGCTACATACATGTTTGGCAGGTGGACCATCAGATAGCCGCTTTTCTAAATGGTATAAATCAGGGGTAAAAGATTGGATTTTAGGGAATTATAAAACGCTAAGTTTGAATCCTGAAATTAACAAAGAACAAACCGAAAGGAAAAATGTGACTTCGTCATAAATAAACATAACACCCACCCTTCACCTTACTAAAACACAAGCATGGAAGCTTATACGGCACGACCCTCCGCAAGGGTAAAATGACAGGCAGCCTTTTCTTCTCAACACATTATGTTTCAGTTCCGCTCCAAAAGTTACAAAAATTAGCTGTGCTTTTATTAACCGTTCGCGTATTTTAACGCGGACTGATCTTACGGATGTCAAAAAGATCATATTTGTAAACTATCTTTATAATATTGCTCAATTGAACAGGGAGCTGTCGCTAGATGATGTGGGAGTGCCTAACTCAGGGCCTACACTTTTACCTACAAACCTTAGCCTAGCAGATTTGAATGAGTGCCCAACACTCGCACTAAAGGGCGTCGCCACACCTTCCTTAAAGCAAGTTTTTAAATAAGTAAACATGTAGCCCTACTTTGGCATACCAAAGTAGGGCTACATCAATCCCTGACAAAGCTTACTTCAAAAACAACTGATACGCCGGATTATTGCTTTCATCCCAATACCGATAACCAAGATCAGAAAAGTACGTTTCTACCATTTTTTGCTCCCCTTCCGGAACTTGCATACCGACTAATACCCTGCCAAAAGCCGCCCCATGATTTCGATAATGGAATAGACTGATATTCCAGCGAGAACCTAACGTCTGAAGAAACGCCAATAATGCTCCTGGACGTTCTGGAAACTCAAAGCGAAATACCAATTCCAACTCTTCCTCAGCAGCATTCCCTTCATGATCAGCCACTTCCCTTTTCGATGGACCATGTCCGCCCACCAAATGACGGATATGTAACTTCGCCATTTCATTATCGGAAAGGTTCACCACCGAGTAACCTTTTTCACTCAGTTCTGTTTGTAAAATATCAACTTCTGCAGATGACTTGGTTTGTACCCCTACAAAAACGTGTGCAAGTTCACCGCCGGCAAAACGATAGTTGAACTCTGTAATACTGCGTTTACCCAGTGTCTTACAAAATGTTTTAAAACTTCCGGTTTCTTCCGGAATTGTCACGGCAAAAATAGCTTCTCTTTTCTCACCAAGCTCACTACGTTCTGCAATATGACGAAGGCGGTCAAAATTTACATTCGCACCACTTGTAATGGCCAACAGAGTTTGGTCCAGCACCCCATGATTTTTGACATATTTCTTCAAACCAGCAACAGATAACGCTCCAGCTGGTTCGGTAATACAGCGCGCATCATCAAATACATCTTTAATAGCAGCACATATTTCATCGGTTGATACGGTAATCACTTCATCAACACACTGCCGAGCCAATCGAAAAGTTTCTTTACCAATTTGCTTGACCGCAACACCATCTGCAAACAACCCTACTTCTGGCAATATCACACGTTTTCCAGCATCCATTGCCGCTTTAAAACAAGCAGAGTCTTCTGACTCTACGGCAATGACTTTAATATCTGGGCGCAAATATTTAATATAACAAGACACTCCTGCTATCAAACCACCGCCACCAACAGGAACAAAAACAGCATCCAAGGGGCCGCTGATCTGCCGTAAGATCTCCATACCCACAGTACCCTGGCCTGCAATAACATCCTCATCATCATAAGGGTGTACGAAACAATAGCCATGCTGATCCATCAAATCTTGAGCATAGGCATAAGCATCATCAAAACTATCCCCGTGTAATACCACAATGCCACCCAAAGCCGCCACGGAAGACACTTTAATCTCCGGCGTTGTGGTTGGCATGACAATCGTTGCTTGAATCCCTAATTGTGCAGCCGCTAGCGCCACCCCTTGCGCATGGTTGCCGGCTGACGCAGCAATAACACCTTTGGCTTGATCTTCAGCGGAGAGATTTACAATTTTATTGTATGCCCCTCGTACCTTAAAAGAATATACGGGCTGCAAATCTTCACGCTTAAACAAGACGTGGTTGTTCAGCCGTTTTGTCAAAAAGCGTGCAGCTTCAATCGGTGTCTCATGAGCAACATCATAAACACGGGCTTGAAGAATCTTTTTGATGATTTTTAGAGGCATAGGGCTTTGGATCCGCGTAACGTTAGAATATATCCATTGGCCCGATAGTAGCAGAACAAATAGCGGTTTACCCGCGAATTGAAGAGCTTATAATAGGCTCTTCCCCAATCGATTCGCCAGTTGAGACAGTCATGACACAAGATGAGCTAAAAAAAGCCGTAGCTAAAGCCGCCATAAAATACGTTGTTGAAGATGCCATTGTAGGTGTTGGCACCGGTTCTACCGCTAACTACTTTATTGATTACTTAGCTGAAATTAAGGGCAAGATTGAAGGTGCCGTTGCGAGCTCAGAAGCCAGCAAGCAACGCTTAGAAGCCCATGGTATCCCCGTTTATGATCTCAACGCTGTCGACGATATTCCCGTCTATGTCGATGGAGCAGATGAAGCCGATCACAACCTATGCTTAGTCAAGGGCGGAGGCGGAGCATTAACCCGCGAAAAAATTGTAGCGGCTGTATCTGGCAAATTTATTTGCATCGCCGACGGTTCTAAAAAAGTAGCTATTTTAGGTAACTTTCCATTGCCAATTGAAGTCATACCCATGGCCCGCAGCTTTGTTGCCCGAGAGCTTGTTAAGCTTGGGGGAGACCCGGTCTATCGTGAAGGTTTTGTGACGGATAACGGAAATATTATTTTGGATGTTCACAATATGAAAATTGATGAGCCCATTGCGATGGAGGCCAAAATCAATAACATCACAGGTGTAGTCACTAACGGCCTATTTGCCCGCAGAGGCGCCGATGTGTTATTGCTTGCTACCGAAAATGGTGTTGAAACACTGACAAAATAACACCTGGGAAGTAATACCTACAACAACGTTAAAAAAGCCTAATGTATATTCATTAGGCTTTTTTATTGCAGTTTTTTAGAACAAACCAAAAATGCTTAACACTAGTGTTACGCAATCACGGTTACACCATGATCTTTATCTGCTGTTAGGATTTCAAATGCAGCACGATGTTTTGTTTCGAACACACGCTCTGGTTTTCCTTTTTCCTGCACGACTAATCGACAACTGGCAATTTTGCTGTTTAAACAAGTATTCGAATCTCCGGGAGGATTATAATACTTCAAACCCACAAAATTCTTTCTTGGTCCATAAATACTACCTTGCACTCGCACATTGTCATTACGTGTATCAAAATCCCAATGAAAATATCGATAACTGGCTTTTGCTTTTACGGCTTGCCATATGCTATTAATCGCTATTTCTTTTTGATCATAACGTAATACCAATGTGGTGATCCAAGGTGTTCTCAATGGCCCCACTTTAATTCTCGCGGTCCCACACTCTAGAAACGCCTCCGGATCATTGTCAAAACCCGCTACCTGCCCCCAGGCATATTGATCGGTATGTTTACTGCCCCAATTATGATTCTCTGAACCCACCCATCGATCAACAGTGTACACGTCACCATTTACCGTTATGGTTCCTACAAATGACACCATAGGGTTTGCTACCAACGCTTTGGCTTTGGGTAATGCGGTATCGTATAGATTATCAGGCAGCAATTTAAGTGGCTGCTGCCCACCACCGTATACCAAGTCCCAGGCAATAGTATTGTCACCGCTAGATGCCGCTCCCTTAAGTACGCCGGGTTTTAAAATTGCGCTATCAGCAATACTGACATCTAAACCATTCGCAGAAAAATAACATTGATCAAAAGGAATTTCTTCCTTAGCGGCAACGACACACCCCTTCTCCTGATCAAATACCATTGCCCATAGCTCACCAAGATTTTTTTCGCCATTAACCTGGCTACCTGCTTTGGGTGAAAATATGGTATATCGAAACCAAAACGCTATCGGTTTTGTGGGATGGTTTGCCCGTAAAAAATAACTTTCATAATGCCCAGTTTGAGACCCTTCAACAAAACGAACACCATTCAGTTCCTGACGCTGAGGAAAGTGAATATCATTTTCCACCGATAAATTAACACCCATAATCTTATACTCTTGATGTAGATATTCAGTGGTTGTTGACTAAGATACTTGATAGGGCATAAATGCACTTTCTTCTGAGCTAAAACCAACCGCTTCAAACGGAAATTTTATCAAAGAATCTCTGTAAGCCACCTCAGCAGTACCAATGGCATCACCTTTTTGGTATACCGTTAACGGGCAGGTTGTCATGGAGGTTACCAAATCAAATATGGAATAGGTTTTTTCACCAGCAATTCGTAACAACCCTAATTCTGGGTGATTAAAATCCAAATCATAACGTGGACCTGTTGGCTTAAGGCTCAACTCTCCTTCTACCAAGGTCTCATAATCACGATCTCCTAATCGAGCAACACCCTTAAACGGTTGTGGCCCAAATGGATTTATTTTATTCGCAAAGAACACAGTAATGGTGAAAGAAAACTGTTCTGATTTTTCACCCTCCCCAGCTTGAATCCAACCACTCATTGTTTCATTTAACGTTACACTTTTTGTCATATCAAACACCTCACATACGTTATACATAGTTAAGTTTTTGTTCTGCTATTCGGCTAGCGGCTTTTGTTGCCATTGCCATTATTGTCACTTGAGGGTTTGCCCCTAGGGAACTTGGCACGGCACTACCGTCCATGACGTACAAGCCATCAACACCAAACACTTGATGGTTCTTATCACAAACGCCATTTTTTTCATCTTTTGCAATTCTTGCAGTACCTAAGGGGTGATACGCGGTGACAGCAAAATCCCTAGGTTTCAGTTTTCTGGCAAACAATGCATCTAACTCTGCACGATTAGATACGCTGGGCAACCCTGACATACTGGCAAGTGTTACTTTATCAGCTCCTGCCTCCAAGTGCATAAGCGCTAACATATGCGCCGCTTTTTTAAACAACGCAAAATCCGTTTTATTTAAATGATAAGTCAGTAATGGAAAATCAGGATGTACCCCTCTTCTGACGTTACCTCTTGAAGTATCTTTTATCATAAAGCCAAAATACGCCGTTTGCTGGTAATTTTCTGCAAACTCAACAAATGCATTACCCACAAATGGAGACATCAAACCATGAGCGATAAATGGTGGTGTTCCACCCTCAAACATTACACCCATTTCAGCCCAATCTGCAACACCATACCCTTGTGGTATGGTGGCAGTGTTTTTAAAATTCCTATTCGCGTAATGCCCTAACACTGCGCCAGCGGGGTGAATGGATAAATTACGGCCTAGCCATTTGTTTTTGATGCCATTTTTTGCCAGTAATTGTGGGGTGAAGAAGGTACCCGCGGAAACGATCACAGTATCAGCGTTTACTCGTAAGTGACGCCTAATACCGTTCTCACCAACACCTGTTGCGGTTACACCGCTGATAACACGTGCATTTTTTCCATTGCATGCATCCCCCCCTCTATAATGCAATTCTTCTGCTTTCATTCCGGTAAATAGAAAAGCCCCTGCATCAAGTGCTCGTGGAATATACGACACATTAGTAGACTGTTTGGCGTCCGTTGGACAGCCAAATTGACACAAACCCTGACCATCACAGCCCTTTGCATTCCTCATCAGCGCATGGGAATGCGTTAAACCTACCGCATCAGCACCTTTCTTAACAACCTCGGCAATCTCACCAACAAATTTTATCTCTGCTCGCTCGACGCTAATCATCGCCTCTACCGTTTCAAAATAAGGCGTCATGATCTCTGAGGTAAACTCTTCCAACCCTTCACTTGCCCACGCTTTTAATACCGAATCTGGCGTACGCATACAGGTACCCGAATTGATGGTTGTTGTGCCACCAACACTACGTCCCACTGGAACGGGAATAGCCACATTACCTAGCGTAACAGTGCCACCCCAGCCACGGTATAGTTTTGGAATAACCTCCGTTAACTTACCGTTAAAATCCTTGCGCCCGTAATACAGTCCCTCTTCTAAGATCACCACCGCCAAACCACGACTAGCCAATTCATAAGCCGCCGCACCACCGCCCGCTCCTGTACCAATAATAACTACATCGGCATCAAGAGTTTGCGAAGGCTCCAGGTCATCGGCTTTGCTTACTTGTGATTGCCAGTGGTGCTGCTCAACCTCTGAAGGTACTTGTAATCCGTTGTGGGTTCCAACTCGTTTTAAATTTTGTTCATCTAATAAATAAGCAGCCCGAAAAGGCGTTTCCAGTGCTCGTAGCAACTTACCTGTAACAATAGAATCGGCCTTTTGGGCAAGAAAGGCCTGACGTAATTCAAGTGGTGCCGCTGCAAAACTTTTACCGTATAACAGTAAAAAGCGAGTATTTAACCAGGTTAATAAGCCCGTTAATCCATGGGACAGTCCTGGGATTGAATCAAAATGCTGATCAACACTATTGGCAATGCTAGATGCTTCAGCTTTGTCCAAACGTTTTCCTTGAGGGAATAAGGCTTCAATTAGCGCCATTGCTGTTAGGTTTTGCTGAAGCCCCATGCAAATACTCCTGCTGTTGTGATATACCAAGAAAAAAGTATAGCTAACAACCGCTGCTATAATGTTGCGCTACAAAGTTCAAATATCCTAGCCCGTGTCACAAGCATGAGTCTTGACCGCAACGGCCTGTTTAATAGGAGGGTAAAGACAATTACTCAAACCAACCAAAAAAGAAACTCTTTGCACTTCAAGTGTTTACTTTGCTCTTATAATCATGTCAGCTTTTTTTACAGCCTCATAATGCAATTTAATAATAAGCTTTAAAATCAATGAGTTACAAACTGGCCCATATATTGCGATGAAAGTGCTTGTGGGATGAATGATAGTGGAAGGTATATCTATCATTCATAAAAACCTTTAATTCTTATGAGAAATATAATGAAGCTTTATCAAAAATTATGTGCGGCCGTGCTTTTAACATGTTCATCGCTAGCAAACGCTGGTGTTATTACGACTACAGGTACAATCGATGCTCATTCAGACGTCGATTACTTCAGCTTTACCATGGACAGCGCAAGTTCATTGGAAATTAACGTCTTGGCATATGGTTATAATGGTACTTACTTGGACCCGTATATCTACCTGTATCAGCCTGATGTCAATGGCTTGTTTGTAGCAGCCAATGATGATTCTCTCAATGGAAACTGGTCTGCAGATGGTTCAACTTCTAGTTTGGATTCTTATCTAAGTCTGAACTTAGCCGCGGGTGATTACACCTTAGCAATTGGTGATTTCTATTTATCTGACGCTGATGCACGTGATGGATTTAACAATTCATTTGGTAGTAGTGCTGTTGGTGATTACCAGATTACCTTCACCGGTACTGGCTTAGCGACTTCAGTATCTGAGCCTGGTAGCATCGCGCTATTTGGTCTAGGTCTAGTAGGATTAGGTTTTGCGCGTCGTCGTCAATCTTAATTCATCGAACAGCTTGTTTGTGGGTTTATTGATTTAATAGCTGCCCCAAATAAGTTACTCGAAAAAAAACCCAGTATTTAATGCTGGGTTTTTTATTGCCAAAAAATGTGCTTTCTAAACAACCGAGATATAACGCTTAAGATGCGGCTCTAACGTCAAGGTTAGTTCATCGCCACTCTCCAACGGTCCAACTCCGGCTGGGGTGCCCGTCATAACTACATCACCTGGTAACAACGTAAACTGCGTAGACATAAAGGCTACAAGATCAAAAACACCCGTGATCATGTCAGACGTATTGCCTTTTTGCTGTAACACACCATTACGCTCAAGCTGAAGATCCAAAGTGAGTGGATCAGTAACCTGACCTGTCGGGACAAATTCCGTTAACGGGCAAGACCCATCAAACGCCTTTGCAACTTCCCAGGGGTGCCCTTTCTCTTTTAATCGATCCTGGACATCCCTTAACGTTAAATCCAAACCAAGGCCATAACCAACAATACCTTCCCTAACAGATTCTAGCGTGGCATTAGTTAACTTTTCACCAATCAGTACCGAAACTTCTAACTCATGATGACAAGTCCCCTTACCCTTAGGGATAACAACAGCGTCATCTATCGCTACAACCGCTGTCGTTGGTTTAATAAACAACATAGGTGTACTGGGTACAGGATTGTTTAATTCTTTAGCATGCGCCGCGTAATTTCTTCCTACGCAAACCACTTTTCCTAATGGTAAATCACAGGGGCCGCCATCAATAAACCGATGTATATAACTCACAGATCAAATACCTTGCCAGGATTCATTACTCCATTAGGGTCAAATACCGCTTTCATCGCTTTCATATAATTGATTTCCGTTTCACTACGGGTATAGGTTAAATAATCTTTCTTGGTCATACCAACACCATGTTCAGCAGACACACTACCGTTGTACTTCTCAACGGTTTCAAAAACTTGTTTATTCACTTTCAAACAGCGCTCAAAAAACTCAGCCTTGTCTAAATTGGCAGGTTTAAGAATATTTAGGTGTAAATTACCGTCTCCAATGTGCCCAAACCAGATAATTTCAAAATCAGGGTATTCAACAGAAACGATGTTATCAATATCGTGAAGGAAATTCGGCACCTTTGATACAACAACGGAGATGTCGTTCTTGTAAGGGGTGAACTCAGAAATTGTCTCACTAATGTCTTCACGTAGGCGCCACAATGCTTTGAGCTGCGCATCACTTTGACTCATAGCGCCATCCAAAACCCAACCTTGTTCCATACAGTATTCAAACAAAGCCATGGCTTCTTCCATCACTTGCTCAGATACGGCTTCAAATTCGATCAAGGCGTAATAGGGGGCTTCGGTTTCAAATGGGCGCTGAACATCACCTCGCGCCGTCACTAACTGAACCGCTCGTTCAGAGAAAAATTCAAACGCGGTAAGGTCTATTTTATGTTGAAAAGCTTCCAGCACATTCATAATGGCATCAAACTCCGACACCCCTAGCACTAACACATTCAAATTTTTCGGAGGACGAGCCAAACGCATCGTTGCTTCAACAATAAACCCTAAGGTGCCTTCTGCACCGATAAACAAATGACGCAAATCATAACCTGTGGCATTTTTAACCAAGTCATTGTTTAATTCTAACAAGTCACCTTTGCCTGTCACCACTTTGAGGCCAGCCACCCAGTCACGAGTAAGGCCATAACGAATAACCTTAATACCCCCTGCATTGGTTGAAATATTACCGCCCAGCTGGCTAGAACCCGCAGAGGCAAAATCCACCGGATAATATAGCTCATTATCTTCAGCATACTGCTGTAATTGCTCAGTAATTACTCCAGGGCCACAACGCACAGATCGATCTGTTTTATTAAAGTCATTAATCTCATTCATTAGATCAAATGCTACAACAACCTCACCGTTTGCAGCTACAGCGGCTGCAGACAAGCCAGTTCGACCACCCGAAGGTACCAAACTCACCTGATGCTCATTGGCATAACGCACTATCGCCTGTACTTGTTCAATGGTTTTTGGGAACAAAATGGCTAGCGGCGCTGGGTCATACATTTTGGTCCAGTCGCAACCAAACTGTTTTAGGCTGTCTTGATCGGTTTTTATCCGACCTTCATCCACTAATGCCGTTAAATCAGTAATGATTTGCTGCTGGTCTGTCATAATGTCTACTCTTTATTTTCTATCAATATCAAAGGGATAAGGGTGTATACACGCTTGGTATCTGTGCAGTCACGAAATAATTTCGCTCCCGCACTCCTACAGGGCAGAATATGATAACATATGCACCCCTTTTTTTCGGTATCGCTAACTTAACGGTTTACACTCATGAGCAAAACTTCTTTGGATAAAAGTAAGATTCGTGTCCTTCTACTTGAAGGCGTGCACCAATCTGCTGTTGATAACTTCACACGTAATGGCTACACCAACATTGAGTACATTAAAACTGCCTTACCTGAAGAAGAACTAAAGGAAAAGATCAAAGACGCACATTTTGTCGGCATTCGTTCTCGCACTCAGCTTACCCAGTCGGTATTTGATGTAGCAGAAAAACTTATCGCTGTTGGCTGTTTTTGCATTGGCACCAACCAAGTAAACCTTGAAGCGGCCTTGGTAAAAGGTGTACCCGTATTTAATGCGCCTTTCTCAAATACACGTAGTGTTGCGGAATTGGTACTTGCACAAGCTATCTTGTTACTACGGGGTGTACCTGAAAAGAACGCAAAAGCCCATCGCGGCGAGTGGAACAAATCTGCGGCTAACTCCTTTGAGATTCGTGGAAAAATCCTAGGCATTGTTGGTTATGGCAATATAGGCTCACAACTAAGTGTGCTGGCAGAAGGCTTAGGCATGAAGGTGGCTTTTTATGATGTCGTCACCAAATTACCTCTTGGCAATGCTTATCAGGTCGGTAGCTTAAATGAATTACTAGAAACTGCAGACATCGTTAGCATGCACGTTCCAGAGCTTGCCAGTACACAAAACATGATTGGCGCTGATCAATTAGCCAAAATGAAGGATCAGTCTGTCCTTATAAACGCGTCTCGCGGTACCGTAATTGATATTGATGCCTTAACGGAAACCTTGTCATCCGGCAAGCTACTGGGAGCGGCCATTGACGTATTCCCTGTTGAGCCTCGCTCAAATGCCGATGAGTTTATCTCGCCCTTACGCCAATTTGACCGTGTTATTCTAACCCCTCACGTGGGTGGCAGCACGCTAGAAGCCCAGGTTAACATCGGCGGTGAAGTTTCTGAGAAATTCGTAAAATACAGCGACAACGGGTCTACAGTATCTGCGGTTAACTTCCCAGAAGTTGCATTACCAACTCACGAAAACGTTCATCGTTTACTGCATATTCACCAAAACATTCCAGGTGTGATGTCAGAAATCAATAAAGTTTTCTCAGAAAACAACATCAACATTTGCGGCCAATACCTGCAAACTCGCGGTGACATTGGTTATGTTGTCATTGATGTTGATGCGGAGTATGGAGAACTGGCTTTAGAAAAACTAAAAGCTGTTAAAGGCACCATGCGAACTCGAGCGCTTTACTAAAATTATCGAGCACAGGCATGACAATAAAAAACCGTTTAATTTTTAAGCGGTTTTTTATTGTTTAAAATTCCCTTCTTCATTAACTGGCCAAGCCAGCTTCTCATTGCTAACATTCGCGTTACAAAAAAATAGTCAAGGAGAATACCAATGCAAGACATCGACGAGAACCCAAAAACAGCCCTGATAACAGGTGCATCCGCAGGCATTGGACAGGCATTTGCCCGAGAGTTTGCAGAGCAAGGGTTTGATGTTGTTTTGGTTGCACGACGAGAAGAGAAGCTAAACGAAATTGCGGCTGAGATAAAAGCTCAATACGGCGCTATGGCATATGTTATTGCTGCTAATCTTGCCGATCCGAAGTCCCCTCAAATGATATTTGATAACCTAGCGTCAAAGGGTATCAACATTGATGCTTTAGTGAACAATGCGGGCTATGCCATCGAAGGTGGGTTTATCGATAGCGATTGGCAAGAACATCTGGATTTTATCCAGGTTCTTAACACATCCCTTGCTCACCTCTGCCATTTGTTCGCCACACCCATGAAAAAACGTCAATATGGGCGCATTATTAATATTGCCTCAGTCGCAGCATTTTCACCTCAACTTAGCGGCAATTTATACGGTGCTGCAAAATCGTTTGTTCTCGATTTCACTCAAGCTATTGATCTAGAACTTAAACCTCATAATGTTTTTTGCACCGCATTATGCCCTGGCTTTACCTATACCGAATTTCACGACACCATGGGTGTACGCGAAGCTGTCAGCAGGTTGCCTAAATTTCTATGGATGGATTCTCAAACCGTAGCCAAAGAAGGTTATAACGCCGTTATGGAAGGTAAACCGGTATATATCAATGGCCTAGTAAATCAAGGCGTAAGCCAGGTTTTAGCGGCCTTGCCTTTACGAGTAAAACAATTTTTAGCGGAAAAGCAGTCTATTTTCGAAAATTAGCAAGAATCGGGTGTAAGCCAACAACCGAGACGTTTATGCTTACACCATGAAAAAAATACAATCTCTTGCAGATGTTCAAAGCCTTTCCCTAGATTACCAGCGTATTGAAACTGCAATACGCTTTCTCTACACCTGCCCTCCAAACACCTCTTTGGAAGATATTGCCAAAGAGGTGGGACTGAGCGAATTCCATTTTCAGCGACTATTCACTCGTTGGGCAGGCATTACACCAAAACGTTTCTTACAGTTTCTAACCAAAGAACACGCCCTTTCTATTATCCAGCAACAACAATCAATTAATGAAACGTCACTATCTCTCGGACTTAGCGGGTCAAGCCGCCTGCATGACCTACTGATACACTGTGAAGCTGTGACTCCCGGCCAGTTAAAAACAGCCGGTCAAGGGTTACATATTAATTATGGTTTTCATCCTACACAGTTCGGAAAATGCCTCATTGCCACAACCAACAAAGGGATCTGCCACCTATCCTTTACGGATGATCAAACCGTAGCACTGACTGAGCTTCAACAACAATGGAAAAATGCTACATTACAACACCAACCTTTATTAACGCAGCAATTCATATCGCAAATTTTTAGTGATACGTGGGACAACACTACGCCATTATCTGTGCACTTAAAGGGGACTAACTTCCAACTGAAAGTATGGCAAGCACTACTCAGCATTCCTTCTGGCACACTAATACATTATCAAGGCCTAGCAACACAACTAGGCAACCCACAAAGTTCTCGCGCAATAGGGTCCGCCGTAGGCAAAAATAACATTGCTTATCTTATCCCTTGTCACCGTGTTATTCAAAAAACAGGGAGCCTTGGAAACTATCGATGGTTAGCTGAACGTAAAGCAGCAATGATTGCTTGGGAATCTGCAAGAGATTAAACAACATCAAAGGTTATTTTTTTCACCTCTGTACCATTCACAATAATCGACAAGGCATGCTTCCCTGGGTAATGCTTTCTTGTACTCATTTCTTTAAATGATTGTTTTCGTTTAATATCCTTGGTTTTTGTTTGAATATCACCTTCCGATATCTTAAATATTTTTCTCGACTGAGAGCCATTCGATTTCATATAGTCAATCGCGTATTCAATACGTAACATCCCTAACTTAGCGCGTTCGCTCGATAGTGAAAAAGTAAAATTCAGCTCTCCACCTATAGCTACTGTTTTGTTTGCTATTGCAAGCGCCAAAACATCCACTTTCTGTCCAGGAATATAACCAAATAACGCCAACACCTCCGCGTCAGCTTTTTTCAGTAAGGTCCGACAGCCGTGTTTAACAATCCAATCAGTATTTTTATTTTCACCCAACCATCGTGACGCTAACTCCTTCACCAGAACAGGGTTATCCTTAGTAATATCGTTTATATTATTTGCTACGCTTTTTCGCACATACTCTGACTCATCGTTCTTCAATTTTTCTAGAATGGGTAAAATCAGAGTTGGATCTTTCTTAAACGCTGGAAGAGCCATTGCCCATGGTAAACGAGATCGACAGCCTTCAGATGATAAACGACGTACATGGTAATTATCATGAATAGACCATCGCAACATCTGTTTCATCATCTTTTTAGGAGATTTAACAATAAATGGCCGAACCGCAAATTCTGAACTTGAAAACTGGGTCATATGCTCAAGTGCAGCCATGGAATCATCCCAATGATCAATACCATATAATTCAATTATATGAGGAAAAAACATCGCCTCATACCCACCAAAATCTTTACACACAGGTTTTAAAATATTGAGTGCAGAAACATAATCAAGCGCTAAAACCTCATAGATCATTCTGGCAATATGATCCATTCGAGATTTCAATTCTCGCTCATTCCAATCTTGATCAAATATTTTTTGATGAAAATCTTTTCCATCAAAATTTGGGACATAAACTAAAAAGCTACCTACTAAACGACTAACGTACGATTTATTGTAAGAATTCTTTAAAGGTTCAGGCATTTTTATTCCGAGGTGAATTTTCAAAAAACTTATCTTTCTGCACACTGCATTAGATTATAATACAAGACACGAACCAAGCACTATACATTCATACAGTACACTGCTATGAAACAAAACATATGTCAATAGAGCTATCACCCTAACTGAAAATTTCAGACATCCAATCAAAAAAACCTGTCCCAACAAAGAGTGATTCACAGCGAAAAACCCGTTATCACGCTACAATTATATTATTCATTCTAAACCTCCTGAGAACACCACCACACAACCATGCCTAATGAAAACGTTACAAGAAAACAATTAACACTTATTTCCTTTTATGGAAGTAAAACTGATGAATTACATCAGCTCATCAACAGCTGTATACAGAAAATACAGAAATCGCCTCTAGGCGAATTATTCCGCCCCTACGATATTAATCAAATCCATGGAACCATTATAGGGATGGAAAAAGTCATCAAAGCCCATACATTTTATAATCACAATATTGCAGCCGAAACCAAAAACAACGTCACCATGGATTTCTCTCATTTTCTAACAACTGTTCATCAGAATTTTCCAATGACGATTCAATTTGGTGGATTCCATCCATCATTTAAAGAATTTACTAGCGCAGGTCAATTACCCAACACCAGAACATTTCAAATCCAATGGATAAATAAAAAAGTAACCTTACTGGGATGGCCTTCTATCAGCGGGGGGGTTACAAATCAACTGAGTAACATTCGTACATCATTTTTAGAAAATTGTAATATTTCCCATAAATACAAAAATGATAACGATTTATTTATGGTACTTGGGGAAATCAGTCACCCGAATAGCGTATCAATATCAGAAAAGTTGCAATTAACATTGGACACGGAACAGCTTGAGAAATCCATTAGAGACTACCTTTATAAACACCCGATAATTACCGCCCTCGATCTAAACGCCCTATCCATCGCACAATATACCAATCCAACCCTACCAATAACACATACCATCAACCATCCTCTTAACAAACCAGGTTTAACGGCTGATTGTATTAGAACGCTATATTCCTAATAAATGTACTCCCCCTCTATTTCCTATCGTTCTCGATTAAATGAACCACACTTCAAAAAATGAATCACCTGCAGAATAACGCCTTTATTTTTCATAATAAAAGGGTGGGTCACAGGCAGAACAATATGATCCGCCATACCTGTCAACTTAGTGTTTTCCACAGAGACTTTCCCATCATTAGGTTTAGGCAACATCGTTGACAACAATAAGTTGATGCTTCGAGTACCAGCAATAATACCCAGCTCAAAATCTACCCCCCGCAAGCTATTAGGAATACTTTCACTCCCCGTCCCTAGCTGTCTGCCTGCTGGACCATTAAACCACGCATATCCAGGGACACTGCCCAACCGATCAACAACCTGACTGCCTTTATTGGGTGGGCCTAACATAACAACACGCCCCATATTCTGGATTGTTTTTTGGCTTAAATACTGACGAACCAATATTCCACCCATCGAGTGGGTAACAAAATGAATTTTTGCACCACTGGGGCAAAGAGATATCGCGTCAGTTATTACATCATTCGCTAATAACTCTATCGAGTGTTTTGTTGATGGATAATCATAATTTACCGTACCAAATCCCGCACGCTTTAGTTCAGACACCATTACATTCATTGATCGAGCATTTCTTGCCAGCCCATGCAGTAAAATAACATAATCCTGAGACATATCATCTTCCTAAAAAGAACGAAATTTGAGCAACACATCGTGCCATGCTACCATTCCCTGATTCACTGGAGAACACACCACCGATGAGCAAAGATCACACGCATGTTTTAGCTTCCCATATTGCTAGTTTTTGGCGGGTCAAACACAAAAGCTTTACCATCAACGGTGAAACTTGGAGCTATTTAGCCCAAGGTGACCCCTCTGCTGAACCCATCATATTCATTCACGGCATGGGTACCAATAAGTCGGTGTGGCGTAGCCAGATGCAAAACTATGATAACAAAGCATATTATAGAATTGCTTTAAATATTCCAGGAGCCTGCTTCACACAATACTTTAAATCTCAAAAGCATTCTATTCACGACCTCTGCCGTTGGTTAGACCAAGCCCTAGAGGTTCTCAATATTAAGACGCCTCATATCGTTGCCCATTCTACGTTAACGCTGCTGGCAACGTTTTATACGGCCACTCGCCCTCAAAATATTAAATCCTTGACCCTTATGAGTATTCCCGACCTATGGGCAAGCAATGGTACATCAACAGCAAGTGAGACAATCCAAAGGTTTCGCTCAGATATTAATTTTCAATCGATCGATGATTCAATAAGTATGCTGAATTCTTTGTTCTACAACCCTCCTCAGCTACCAAAAGCCTTGCATAAAGCAGGTTATACGCGACACCTGGAGAATCTCGATCGCTTTCTAAATGTTATCGATGATCTTGAACAAGGTTTACCATTGGTTATGCCACAAACCAAAAATATCAAATGCCCACTACTAATTATAAATGGCGAAAGTGACACCTATTCAACACCAGAACTAATTAACAGCTTACATTGGCACTATCCTAACGCCAACACCGTCAATTTATTAGAATGCGGCCATTTGATAATGCTTGAAAAACCATCGGAGATTTATAAAATTCATATTCAATTCCTTGGTAATGCACCGATAAAACAAGCAAGTAAATTCGGAAACGTCATTCAATCCTATGAAGTCTGCGCATCCAGTTCACTTTAATCGCGAACCCATCACACCAAAAATCTCTTTCCTTAGTGCTTCAGTCTCATTCACCAACTGATGATGTGCCTGTGAAATAAACACCAATTCCGTACGAATAAATTTTTTCTTGATAACGGCAAGGTTGTGCTGCCACTCAACCGTTCCATCTTGTTGGCCTTGAATAACAGTAATCGGTACTTCACAACTATCTTTACTTTCAATATAAGGCACCCAGTTTTTGAGTGCACCCACCCAACGGGCAGAAAGCATTCTTGATTGCAACGGGTCCCGGGCGCGCAAGAAGTGCAGAAAATTCACATCATTAGAGTTTGTTGCAAAATTTCGTGCAATATATTGTTTAAACAAAATCACGATTGATTGCATAACCCTGCCGGTCAGCCAGCTTTGAGGCCTCACAAGGGGGGCCAACAATACTATTTTCTTAAACGGTGATGTTTTTTGAGTAAATCGCCCTGTTAATAAAAAATCAATAACGACGGCAGCCCCTGTACTTTGACCAACAATATGCCAAGGGCTTGGCATATTCTCTTTTGCCGCGTCCATCACCGAATGCAGAACAATTTGATATCGATGAAAATCATGAATAGCAACATTGTCTCCTGATGATAAACCATGGCCTGGTAAATCAAACGCCACAACGGAAAACCGTAGGTCAATTAAGTATTCGATAATATGATCATATATTCCCACATGATCATAATACCCATGCATCACAAATACCGTCCCTTTGGGATTATCTTGCAAAAAGGTATGGGTGTAGATGCGATACCCTGAGACATCGATATAACCAAGACTTGCGCTTAGGTGTTTTTTCCTATTCTCAAAATCAATACCATAATATTCACGGTACCGCCGAACACTCTCGTGCTCCACGACAGGTTCACCTATCGTTAAGGGCGGTATAGCTTGTCTTACAGTTTCTTTATCAAATGGCATATCGTTAAGCATAGCGTTTTCTTGGCAATAAAAAAGGGGAGTGAAACCTATACTCGACAGGTCCCACTCCCCTTTCTCTGTTTACTGCTGCTAAATCGCTTACTTCACCTGAGGGTTAAGCTCACCATTCTCATAACGTGCAAACATATTTTCTAGGCTAACAACCTTAATCTTATCGGCATTGCCTGCGGTACCAAATGCCTCATAACGTGCAATGGTAATGTCTTTCATCGCCTGGGTTGCTACAGCAAGGTATTTACGAGGATCAAATTCTGATGGATTTTCTGCCAAAAAGCGACGAATAGCACCTGTTGATGCTAAACGTAAGTCCGTATCAATATTGACCTTACGTACGCCATGTTTAATACCTTCTTGGATCTCAGAAACCGGTACACCATAAGTCTCAGGAATCTGTCCGCCGTTTTCATTGATCACTGCCAGCCAATCCTGTGGTACAGAAGATGATCCATGCATAACAAGGTGTGTATCTGGGATACGGGCGTGAATTGCTTTGATTTGATCAATCGCTAATACATCACCCGTTGGTGGGCGAGTAAATTTGTAAGCGCCGTGACTGGTACCAATTGCAATTGCTAGTGCGTCAACGTGTGTCGCTTTTACAAAGGCTGCTGCTTCTTCTGGATCTGTTAACATCTGATCCATTGTAAGCTTACCTTCAGCTCCAATGCCGTCCTCTTCACCAGCTTCACCCGTTTCTAAAGAACCTAAGCAACCTAACTCACCCTCTACAGATACACCACAAGCATGAGCCATCGCTACCGTTTCTTGGGTGACTTGTACATTGTAGTCGTAGTCTTTAGGTGTTTTCCCGTCCGTTCCTAGAGAGCCGTCCATCATTACAGATGAAAAGCCTAACTGGATTGATCGTTGGCAAACTGAAGGCGATGTTCCGTGATCCTGATGCATACAAACTGGAATATGCGGGAACTCTTCAATTGCGGCTAGAATCAGGTGACGTAGGAAATTTGATCCTGCGTATTTGCGGGCACCTGCGGATGCTTGCACAATAACAGGGCTATTGGTGTGATCAGCCGCTTCCATAATGGCGCGCATTTGTTCTAGATTGTTGACGTTAAATGCGGGTACGCCGTACCCATTTTCTGCTGCGTGATCTAGCAGCTGTCTCATACTTACCAATGCCATGGTGTGTCCCCTGTTGTTAATTCTTTACGTGTTGTAAAATATGCTATTTTGCGGATCTTGTAGAACGTGCATTTTGAATAGCTTGAGCTTATCTAAAACTTTACGCTTTTTTTGCACAAGTCTCTAGTGCGGCTACTGCAGGTAATGTTTTACCTTCTAAAAACTCTAAGAACGCTCCACCGCCGGTAGATATGTATGACACTTGTGCTTTAATGCCATATTTATCCACTGCCGCCAAAGTATCTCCGCCTCCAGCGATTGAAAATGCACTACTTTCGGCGATTGCTAATGACATTGATTTGGTGCCTTCACCAAATTGGTCAAATTCAAATACGCCAACAGGTCCATTCCATACAATGGTTTTTGCGCTGTTTAAAATTTCATTAAAGGCTTTCTGAGTCTCGGGGCCAACATCTAAAATCATGTCGTCTTCGACAACATCAGCCACGGCTTTGATTGTTGCTTCTGCATCTTCAGAAAATGCTTTTGCAACAACAACATCCGTCGGTAATGGGATATTTGTTTCCTTCATCAAGCGTTTAGCATCCTCAATGAGGTCTTCTTCGTAGAGTGATTTTCCAACGGGGAAACCTGCAGCCGCTAAGAACGTATTCGCAATTCCGCCCCCAACAATAAGTTGGTCAGCCAGTTCTTTTAAAGAATCCAATACCGTCAGTTTGGTAGAGACTTTAGAGCCACCTACAATAGCAACTACAGGGGCTTCTGGCTTATCAACCGCTTTTGCTAATGCTTCAAGTTCGTTAGCAAGTAATGGACCTGCACAGGCTGTTGTTGCAAATTTTGCAACACCGTGCGTTGATGCTTGCGCTCGGTGAGCCGTGCCAAAGGCATCCATTACATAGATATCACATAACGCTGCCATCTTTTTTGACAACGCTTCGCTGTCTTTTTTCTCACCAACATTAAAACGAACGTTTTCACATAACACTAGTTCGCCTTCTGCTACGTCAACACCGTCTAACCAATCTTTAACAAGAGGAACATCTTTATTTAATAAGCTTGCAAGATGGTTCGCCACTGGCTGTAATGAGAACTCTTCTGCATATTCACCTTCAGTTGGTCTACCTAGGTGGCTCATCACCATCACTTTGGCACCAGCATCCAGTGCCAATTGTATTGTTGGCAATGATGCTTGAATACGCACATCACTGGTAACCTTTCCATCTTTAACCGGAACATTTAAATCTTGTCGAATCAGTACGCGCTTTCCAGCGAGGTCCAAATCCGTCATATTAATCACTGACATATTACTACCTTCTCACTCTTTTAATCGTTGCTTCCGGTTAAACCGTTCGTTCCCGAATGGTTTCCAGTAAATCCAATAAACGATGGGTGTATCCCCATTCATTATCATACCAAGCCGTCAGTTTTATCATTGGCCCTAATACGGTGGTTTGCGTCACATCATAAATCGCTGACTCAGTACGGTGTATAAAGTCTGACGATACTAACGGCTCGTGGCATACCCCGAGGATACCCCTGAAATCACCCTTCGCCGCATCACTCATTAATTCAGTGATATCATCGGCGGTCACTGATGGGGTGCCGACTAACTGTAAAGTTAAATCCACTGCGGCAACGTTAACCGTAGGTACACGCATGGAGTAACCATCAATACGCTCTTGCATAAACGGTAACACTTGCTGAATTGCACCGATACTGCTGCTCGTTGTAGGGATTAAGTTTTGTGCCCCTGCTCTTGCTCTGCGTAAATCTCGATGCATTTTGTCCAATAAGTGCTGATCACTGGTATAAGCATGGATCTCGGTCATTAACGCATGCTCAACACCCCATCGATTATGTAACACCGTTAATAACGGTGCTAAACAATGAGTCGTACAAGATGCACTGGAAATAATGCGATCATGTGGTGAAAACTGCTCATGGTTAATACCATACAACAAGGTATTATCCACTTCATCAAAAGCAACCGCTCCAATGACCACACGTTTTGCACCCGCTTTAATATGCCGACCAGCGTCTTCACGAGATCGAAATACACCTGTACATTCCAGCACAACATCTATATCCAACTGCCCCCACGGACATTTCTCTGGATCTTCAATGCTCAAGACTTTGATAGAGTGATCAGCAATATGTAAAATTGATGCCTCAACGTCCACATCAACAGGCAATTGAAACACACCGTGAGTACTGTCATAACGTGTTAAGTGCGCAACCGAATCCAACGCGCCTAATTCGTTGATTGCGACAATTTCGATATTACGACCAACAGTTTGATCAATTGCTAGGTTGTTACGCCCCAGCAGTTGATCCTCGTATAAGGCACGTAATACGTTGCGCCCTATACGGCCATAACCATTAATGGCAACACGTAATGCTGGCTCACTTACCATTTATTGACCTTTGCCAATAAGACCTTCAACAGTTGCGACAACATTATCAACAGTAAATCCAAACAACTTAAATAGATCACTAGCAGGAGCCGATTCACCAAATGTTTCCATGCCAACAACCGCACCATCAAGACCTACAAACTTATACCAATAATCTTTAATACCCGCTTCAACAGCAACGCGGTTACGCACTGCGGCAGGTAATACCGATTCTTTGTAAGCGTCATCTTGTGCAAGGAAAAGATCCACGGACGGCATAGATACAACAGAAACGTTTTGGCCTTTCTCTGTTAGAACTGCTGCTGCATCCATCGCAAGTCCAAGCTCCGAACCGGTTGCAATTAACAACGCATCCTGTTCTCCATCAGCGAAGGCTTTTAATACATATCCACCTTTTGCAATATTGGCGACCTGCTCCGCACTACGCTCCTGGTGAGGCAAACCCTGTCGAGAGAAAATAAGGCAAGTAGGTCCGTCATTACGTTCAATCGCAGCTTTCCAAGCCACTGCAGATTCAACCGTATCACCTGGACGCCATAGGGACATATTGGGCGTCATACGTAAATTGGCAATTTGTTCAATAGGTTGGTGTGTTGGGCCATCTTCACCCAATCCAATAGAATCATGGGTATACACTTGAATATTTTGTTGCTTCATTATGGCAGCCATACGCATGGCGTTACGTGCATATTCCATAAAGACAAGGAAGGTTGCGCCGTAGGTAATAAAACCACCGTGTAACGCAATGCCGTTCATTGCAGCAGTCATAGCAAACTCACGTACACCCCAGTGTACATAGTTACCAGACGCATCATCAGCCTTTAGACCTTTCGAACCACTCCACAAGGTTAAGTTTGATCCCGCTAAATCAGCGGATCCACCTAACAGCTCAGGCAATAATGGTCCAAAGGCATTTAATGCATTCTGAGATGCTTTTCGAGAAGCAATTGATTCACCTTTCTCTTGCAGATCAGCAATATAAGCCGTTGTGTTAGCTTCCCAGTTTTCTGGCAATGTTCCACTAGTACGACGCTCAAATTCAGCCGCTAATTCTGGGTGTGCTGCACGATAGTTTTCAAACTGAGTATTCCAATGTGTCTCAGCTTCGTCACCTTTGGTTTTACCATCCCAACCAGCATAGATATCATCAGGAATTTCAAAGGCTCCGTGTTTCCAACCCAGCTTCTCACGAGTTAACTTAATTTCATCTTCACCTAAAGGTGCACCGTGACAATCTTCTTTGCCTTCTTTATTAGGTGAGCCAAAACCAATCACTGTTTTACAACAAATCAACGTAGGTGATTCTGTATTGGTTTTTGCCATTTCAATCGCGGCAATGATTTCTGTTGAGTTATGACCATCAACATTAGGAATAACTTGCCAACCATAAGCTTCAAAACGCTTGGGGGTATCATCGGTGAACCAACCTTCTACTTCACCATCAATTGAGATTCCGTTGTCATCATAAAACATGATCAACTTGCCCAAACCCATGGTTCCTGCAAGTGAACAGGCCTCATGAGAGATACCTTCCATCAAACAACCATCACCCAGAAATGCATAGGTATGGTGGTCGACAATATTAAAAGCACCTTTATTGAACTGTGCCGCTAAGGTTTTCTCAGCAATGGCCATTCCCACCGCATTGGCAACACCCTGGCCTAACGGGCCCGTGGTAGTTTCAATCCCTGGGCAGTAACTGTATTCAGGGTGACCCGCTGTTTTCGAGTGCAACTGACGAAAGTTCTTAATGTCATCAATTGAAAGGTCATAACCTGTCAGATGTAATAAAGAGTACAACAACATGGATCCGTGACCATTTGACAGTACAAAACGGTCACGATCTGCCCAATTAGGGTTATTAGGGTTATGTTTAAGATAGTCAGTCCACAGGACCTGTGCGATATCTGCCATACCCATCGGTGCACCAGGGTGACCGGATTTCGCTTGTTGAACAGCATCCATACTTAATGCACGTATTGCATTGGCTAATTCTTGACGAGCTGACATTCAGGCTGACTCCTAAATAACTTTGGTTGATTGGCGCATGGTTTATCAAATAGTTTGAAATGCGCTGGAAAAATGTGGCGCTATTGTCGCTTACCTGACGGCTGTCATCAAACATTTGTTCTGGTTTACCCCTGAAAACCCTAAGGTCAGGGGCAAAAACATAATAATTTGAGCTTTTCCCCAAATCTATATCAAAGTATTTTGATATAGATGAAATCACTGCTATGCTGCTTTTACTCAATCTCATATCAAATCAATGAAAAATTACAGGGTTACCCTTACTTAATGAGTCACTCCCCCCTTCAAGAAGCCAGTAATCCCAATGAAAGCTTCCTGAATATCGCATCACTACTAAAAGGCGCTGGAGATCCCCTTCGCCTAGAAATCTTGCGCGCCTTAAAAACTGACTCATTGGGTGTTCAAGAATTGTGCAATATCTTTGACATCAAACAATCTGGCATGAGCCATCACCTAAAGGTGTTAGCAAAGGCCGGAGCTGTCACCACTCGCCGAGAAGGCAACTCCATTTTCTATCGACGTGCATTAACCGACAATCAGACCATGTTTGGCCAGCTGTTAGAATCACTCTACCAAGCTATTGATTTTGTCAGTCTTTCCAAACCAGTACTCGACAACATTCAACAGGTGAAACAGCAACGAGCCGATGCGGCAAAGTTGTTCTTCAACAAACACGCGAGTCAATTTCGTGAACAACAAGAATCAATCGCTCCTTTTGCACAATATGCTGATAATGCAAAAGATTTATTGCTACATACGTTAAACACCTCGTCAAATAAACCCACATGCATTATTGAAATTGGCCCTGGTGAAGGGGCCTTTTTAAAAATGCTTGCACCTTTATGTGATCAGGTAGTCGCCTTAGATATTTCTGAGGAAATGTTAGACAAAGCCAAGTCTTACTGCCAAGAACAGCCGTTAGACAATGTCACTTTTATGCTAGGTGACACACAAACTGCCCTAAACGAAAAGCTCTCCGCTAACCATATTGTTTGCAACATGGTTTTACACCATGTGCCTTCTCCTGCCGATGTTTTTAATGATAGTGCCCAATTATTACGTAATGGTGGCTCCCTCATTGTGACCGATTTATGCCGCCACGATCAAAGCTGGGCTGTTGATAATTGCGGGGACCTTTGGCTTGGTTTTGAACCGGATGAACTCAGTCAGTGGGCAGCAGCAGCAGGCTTTGAAGACAAAGAAAGTTTATACCTGGGATTACGAAATGGATTCCAAGTACAAGTAAGACGATTTGAAATATCAAAGTAATTGAAAAATAAAGTAAATTAAGTACCTCAAAACAAGGAAACTAATGATGAGCGAATACTCAGTTTTTACATCCGAGTCCGTATCGGAAGGTCACCCCGACAAAATGGCCGACCAAATATCCGACGCGATATTGGATGCCATTATCAAAGATGACCCTAATTCTCGTGTTGCTGTAGAAACCATGGTTAAAACCGGCATGGTTGTTATTGCTGGAGAAGTTCGCACTAATACATACGTTGATTTGGAAGACATCGTTCGTGATGTTATTTTGGACATTGGTTACAACAGTTCAGATGTTGGTTTTGACGGAGCATCATGTGCGGTACTAAACGCCATCGGTAAGCAGTCTAGCGATATTGCAATAGGTGTTGATGAAGCTGAAGATAAAGATCTCGGCGCAGGTGACCAAGGCTTAATGTTTGGTTACGCGGCAAACGAAACTGCTGTTTTAATGCCAGCTCCCATTTATTATTCACATCGTTTGGTACAACGCCAAGCTGAATTGCGCAAGCAAGGAGTTCTTCCTTGGTTGCGCCCTGACGCTAAAAGCCAAGTCACCTTGCGTTACGAAAATGGTAAACCTGTTGCTGTTGATGCCGTTGTACTCTCTACACAGCACAATCCTGATATTCAGTTAAAAGATCTTCAAGAAGCCATTATGGAACAGGTGATTAAACAAGTATTACCTGCTGAATGGCTGCATAAAGACACGCAATATCATATCAACCCTACCGGCCAATTTATCATTGGGGGCCCAGTAGGTGACTGTGGATTAACTGGCCGTAAAATTATTGTTGATACCTACGGCGGCATGGCTCGTCACGGTGGCGGCGCATTTTCTGGCAAAGACCCATCAAAAGTTGATCGCTCTGCTGCGTATGCTGGCCGTTATGTTGCAAAAAACGTTGTTGCTGCTGGACTTGCTGATCGTTGTGAAATCCAAGTGTCTTACGCTATTGGTGTTGCAGAGCCTACGTCTATCAGTGTAAACACTTTTGGCACTGGTAAAATCAGCGATGAGATGATTGTAACCCTAGTTCGTGAGCACTTTGACTTACGCCCCCGAGGCCTAATTGAAATGCTGGATTTACGTCGACCGATTTATCAAGCGACAGCAGCTTATGGTCATTTTGGTCGAGAAGAGCCCAACTTCACTTGGGAAAAAACAGATAAAGCTGACGCATTAAAAGCGGCTGCTAATTTATAAAATACACATACAATAGTTTAGGAAAAGATTATGAGCGAATTTACCGATTATAAAGTAGCAGACATCTCCACCGCCGATTGGGGCCGTCAAGAAATAGATATCGCAGAGACAGAAATGCCCGCACTAATGGCATTACGTCGTAAATATAAAGAGTCTAAGCCACTAGCGGGCGCTAAAATCATGGGTTGTATTCATATGACAATCCAAACTGCGGTACTAATTGAAACATTAGTAGAGCTAGGCGCAGAAGTACGTTGGTCATCCTGTAACATCTTCTCTACTCAAGATCACGCTGCTGCTGCCATTGCCGCCGCGGGTATTCCTGTATTTGCTTGGAAAGGTGAAACAGAAGAAGAATTCTTATGGTGTATTCGTCAAACTATTGAAGTTAATGGCAACGTATGGGATGCCAACATCATTCTTGATGATGGTGGTGACTTAACAGAAATGTTACATGCTGATTACCAAGAGCTACTCACTAAGTGCCACGGTATTTCTGAAGAAACCACTACTGGTGTGCACCGTTTGTTGGAAATGCTAGAAAAAGGTGAACTTAAAGTTCCTGCAATCAATGTTAACGATGCCGTAACTAAATCCAAAAATGACAACAAATACGGCTGTCGCCACAGCCTAAATGACGCGATCAAACGTGGAACAGATCACCTGCTTGCAGGTAAAAAAGCCCTCGTTATTGGTTACGGTGACGTAGGTAAAGGTTCTGCTGCATCACTGAGCCAAGAAGGCATGATTGTTCGTGTTAGTGAAATCGACCCAATCTGCGCAATGCAAGCTTGTATGGATGGCTATGAAGTTGTATCCCCTTACATTGACGGCGTGAACACTGGCAACATCGACTGCATTAACACCCTGCTATTACAAAGCACTGACTTGGTGGTAACCACCACTGGTAACGTTGATGTGTGTGATAAAAACATGCTTCAGTCTCTTAAGAAGTGTGCCGTTGTTTGTAACATTGGCCACTTTGACAGTGAAATCGACACCGCATTTATGCGTAAGAATTGGGAGTGGATCGAAGTTAAACCTCAGGTTCATAAGATCCTTCGCAGTGGTGAAACTGACGATCACTTGCTTCTTCTATCCGAAGGTCGTTTGGTAAACCTTGGTAACGCTACAGGACACCCATCACGAATTATGGATGGTTCTTTCGCCAACCAAGTACTTGCACAAATTTATCTTTGGGAAGCTAAATTCGCTGACTTACCAGAAGCCGAGAAAGCAGAAAACTTATACGTAAGAGTACTTCCTAAGAAGTTAGATGAAGAAGTTGCTCGGGATATGGTTGAGGGGTTCTGCGGTGTCATTACTCAGATGACCTCACAGCAAGCCGACTACATTAAGATTCCAGTTGATGGCCCTTATAAGCCTGAGTCGTATAAGTATTAATAGACCTCGCTATTTAGTAGGGCTGTAAATCTTGCGATAAGTATTTTGTTCGTCATGTTCTGTCAGAAACGTCTGCGGCACGGACGCCGCAGTCGAGTACGGAGCCTGCCCCGCGAGCACAGCGAGTGCATTGGGTGCATGGATGCGATCTTTTACGCTTTCTGACAGAACATGACGAACAAAATACGCTCTCGATGATCCGCCAAGATGGTTATTTCCCAATACTTCAAAGTAAAAGAAAACACAGCGAACCATTATGAAATCTCAACAGCAGTACAAACCTCGTTTCAGTTTTGAATTCTTTCCACCAAAAACCGACGTAGGTGTAAAAAAATTAGGCGCCGTCCGTGAAGAATTTGCCACATTAGATCCCGCATTTTTTTCTGTCACCTATGGCGCCGGAGGCTCAACACGCGATCGCACCTTTGATACCGTTATGGATACTAAATCATCCACAGGTATTAACACCGCACCCCATTTATCTTGTGTGGGCGATACACGTGAACAACTACGAGGCCTTATCAACCAATACAAAGATAATGACATCAACCGCATTGTAACCCTACGCGGCGACCTACCATCAGGCATGGGCTCATCCGTTGGTGAATTACAATATGCTAGCGATTTGGTTTCATTTATCCGCGAAGAAACCGGTGACAACTTTCACCTTGAAGTTGCCGCTTACCCAGAGATGCACCCTCAAGCCACATCTATGGAAGCTGATTTACAAGCATTCAAAACAAAGGTAGAAGCTGGCGCCAATAGTGCCATCACCCAATATTTCTACAACATTGATGCTTATAAATTTTTTATTGATAGCTGTGAAAAAATGGGCATTAATATTCCTATCGTCGTAGGGGTAATGCCTATCACTAACCATGATAATTTGATGCGTTTTTCCAATATGTGTGGTGCAGAAATTCCGCGTTGGATTCGTACACGTATAGAAAACCATGCGACTGATCTAGACTACATCACAAAATTTGGTGAAGAGGTGGTAACCAATCTTTGCGAACAGTTACTCGATTTAGGTGCACCAGGATTACACTTTTACACATTAAATCAGGTAGAACCCAGCTTAAGTATTTGGAACAACCTGGGTCTTAGTAATAAATGACATCCTAATAAGCACCAACGGCTCAACACTTCACAAGTGTTAAGCCGTTGGTGCTTTCTTTTCTATCGGCCTTACTGGTCCCTACCCAGTTTCTGAATACGTTGATAAATAATCTCAGGTAACGCCGCTTTGGTTAACGCTTTGTAGTCATATGCAATTAACAAACCCTCCCCTTCCGCAGCAACCTTCTTATGTTGATGACTAACCACCCGATAATGCATAGTGAATCGATCACCCTGTACATCAGAAACGCGAGCCCCAATAGATACTGTATCAGGATAGGTTAAAGGTATACGAAATCGGCATTGTGTTGATGCCAATATTGGTCCGATTCCCGTTTCATCTTTAACTTCTTTAAATTTTAATTGATCAAAAAAAGCAATTCTTGCGGATTCGAAATATCGAAAATACACCGTATTATTAACATGTTCATAAGCGTCCATATCGCCCCAAATAACAGGACTTTCAACGATCACCGGATATTCTGCTAAAAGATTTTCCACTTCACTTCACCTTTTTTGTCGTTAACCAATACCCGTTTACCAGCGCGAGAACGGATTATTCACCAATTTACTGTTGTAGTACCTTACATCACCCGTCACCTCTTCGCCAACCCACGAGGACAAAGGCACAGTTTGGTCTTCACTCGTCAACTCAACTTCAGCAATCATTAATCCTGTGTTTTCACCTTCAAAAATATCAATTTCCCAGGTTAATTCACCTTCCTTTCGCAGGTATCGAGTTTTTTCAATCAATGGTTTTTGGCAAAGTTTATCTAACATTTCATTGGCCTCAGCTAGAGGAATATCATATTCATACTCTAACCGGGACACACCCACTGTTTTCCCCTTGATGGTTAGTTTTGAGCGATCTCCTTCTAATCGAACACGCACCGTTGTGTCTTCTGTTTTTAAATAGCCTTGTCGAAAGGCAGTACCAACTATTTCATTACCTTGCTCATCTATTTTCCAACCATCACTTTTTAACAGAAATTTTCTCTCAATTTCAATCGCCATAATTACCCTTCCTTTTTATTTCGGCCAACCATAAATACTGCCGACAAAACCAATAACATTCCAACAAAATGTACCCAAGTATAAATCTCACCTAATATAAAGAAGGCGAACAAAGCGGTAAACCCTGGCCCTACACACCCTACTAACGCGGCTTTTGGTGCTCCTAATAACTTAATACCCTCCGCCATTAAGAATGTCGGAATAACCGTACATGCGATTGCAATTATCGTAGCAATAACCCACAATTCTGGCGCGACGTTAAGATTTTCTAACGGCCTTGTAAGCAGAAAGTGCAACACAATTGCAATACTTGCCGCACTCATCGCATAAACAGTAAAACCCATCGAGCCAATTTTCGAAAACATCTGGCCGCTACCGACAATATAAATCGCAAAGGCAACTGCGCTACCTAACACCCATAACATACCCAAGGTAATACTTTCACCAGAAAATTGTGCGTCGTGAACATAGACAATCACTATGCCCAAATAACCCAAAATAAGCGCAATCCATTCCATTTTTTGAATGCGACGCTTTAGAATAAACGCTGATATAACTAATACAATCGTTGGATAAAGAAATAGAATGAGACGCTCAAAACCGGCGGATATATATTGCAAGCCCATCAAATCAAATAAGCTTGCTAGGTAATAACCCGCCACGCCAAATCCAATAATTTTTATGTGATCATTCGCTGTCAATTTTGCCAATTGATTCGCACGTAATACGAAAAAACCAATCACAACATAAAACGGCAATGAAATCCCCATTCGCAATGTCATCAACGTTACTGCATCAATCCCATAACCATAAGCTAACTTAACAAGCACCGCTTTAGCTGAAAAACATATCGTTCCCAGCAACATTAAGAACAAGCCCTTTGATTTGAACAGATGTAACAAACTCTAAACTCCTTTAATCATAAAAATCTAGCAATAAAATGTACAATATCCTGAAAACACAATTTTCAATAAAAACAACAACATAGCAATAAATCAAACAACTACTAACCATACACTTTTTTCACCCATATTCCCACGCTGAACTACACTAACGGTATACCTGCCACCTCTAGGCCACCTTATGGATATTATATGGTGCACCAAACACAACTCTTAATAAAAATACCCATCTGGGGGCTTATAGTATTCTGCATGAATGCTGCATCCAGTTATGCTCAAACGTATCAAAAAATATCGCTTTATGTCAGCGCAGACCGCACAAATGCTCGCTCTTCGGGGAAATCCATAGAACAAGGTCTTCGCACAGCATTATCGGAAGTAGGTTATATGCTAGGCAATTACCCTGTAACGGTTAAAGTATTAGACCACAAAGGCAGCACCCCAAGAGCGACTAAACATTTAAATCAATACTCCCTGGACACCTCAGCCTTAGCATTATTTAGCGGCCTTCACTCCCCTCCGTTACTCGCTAATCTAGAGCTAATCCACAAAAACCAAATTTTAATCCTAGACCCTTGGGCCGCAGCAACGCCTATAACTCGCTACCCACACACACCTAACTGGATATTTCGCTTATCTATCGACGATAGTAAAGCGGGGCATGTCATAACAAAATATGCCATAGAAAAGGCAGGGGTATCAAAACCAGCACTTCTTCTAGAACAAACAGGTTGGGGTAAAGCTAATAAAAAAACAATGGGCGCCGCTTTAAGAAAATTGAACCTTGTGCCAAGTGGTGTCACCTGGTTCAATTGGGGAATTTCAAAAGAAAGAGCAATTGCAAATCTTCAGAAAATAAAACGAGAAGGGGCAGATTCAATTTTTTTGGTAGCAAACTCAACTGAAGGTAAAGTCATCGTTACAGCAATGAAATCTCTTTCACCAGAAAATCGACTACCTATTTTTAGTCATTGGGGAATTACAGGAGGTGACTTTCCTGAAATAATCACACACAGTATCAGAAAGAATATTTCTCTTAACTTCATTCAAACACAATTTTCATTTCTAAATCCTCTAGATGAATTCCAACAAAAGGTATTTGATCAAGCCAGAAAACTATTTCCGGATACGATAAAAAAACCCATAGATATAAAAGCCCCGACGGGATTTATCCATACCTACGACCTTACGAAAATACTGATAGCCGCATTCAGTCAAGCATCTAAAAATGACCTTATAACAGGTGACATAATATCTGACAGAAAAACAATAAGAACAACATTAGAAAATATTAGGACCCCTATTCGAGGACTAATAAAAACATACAAACAACCCTTCTCTGAGTACTCTAAAAGCGACCAAGATGCCCATGAAGCGCTAGATATCAATGACTTTTCCATGGCCTACTACGGAAAATTAAATGGAATACGTCTTCATGCCAATTGAAGAAAAATACACTGCAAAAAAAAGAATAGCCGTTTCACAGGGCATAGGCATTGTACTGATATCCACATTTTTAGCATTTGGAATTTCCGTTTCCCTATTCTTGTACCAATCCCTTGAAAGGGATTTTGGAAAAATACAACAGCAAGATTTTAACAAAAGAATTAAATATTATGGAATCTCTATTAGCGACTTTATAGATAGGCAACTCATACTTATTGATGACATTTCTCAACATCCAATTTTTTCTCAGGCGGTTATGCAACCTGATTCTTTGCAAATTGGACTAAAGGAATACATGAATACGATTCGCTTTCTGGGAAAAACAGTTCAACTAACACTTCTCGATTTCGAAGGCAACAAAATACATTCCACAATGTCTAAGCCATATTTAACATATAATAATGATTCTTGGATTAAAAATATATTACAGTCTAGGAATACTACGAAATATAGAATCCATCAAAAATCAGGGGTAAATTATTTTTCTTTCGCAAAGAGCATACAATACAATAAATCAACTGAAGGTGTTTTACTAACAGAATTCCCTGTTGATTCGGATATCTTTAAAGACGCATGGTATAACGATGAAAAACAAGAAAGCCTTAGATTATTCTATAATAACACATTGGTTCTTTCTTTAGGAAAACAGACATATAACACCGAAAAAATAGATTTTTCTATAACAGGAAGATCATTACGTTTAGATGGAAATCTTAACAATGACAATCTACTTAAAACACGCGACAACATCATAAAACAATTTGTTACAGTACTTTTTCTATTATCGATATGTGCAATATTTGTAATTTTTAGGATAAACAAAGTACTAATAATAAAACCTTTACAAGAAATAAGAGAAGCAACAAACCAGATAGCTAAAGGGGAATTTAGCCAGAACATAAACATCAATAAAATTACTAAATTGAAATCAAAAATATATATTTTTAAAGAAATATCTCGATTAAGCACCGATATTATTTCCATGGCATTTATCATTAATACCAGAGAAGCATCCCTACAAGATACAAATGTTATTTTGGAAAAACGAGTAGGAGAGCGTACAGAGGAATTACAAATAGCACATGATCAAGCATTAACAGCCAGCCGTGCAAAATCAGGTTTTTTGGCCACTATGAGTCACGAAATTCGAACGCCAATGAATGCAGTATTAGGCGTATTAGGACTACTTAAAAAGACTCCCCTTAACAAAGAACAAAAGAGTTTAGTACAAACTGGAAGAGTTTCTGGTGAATTACTACTTACCATTATTAACGACATTCTTGACTTCTCAAAAATGGAAGCTGATAGATTGGAATTAGAAAATAGTGGGTTTAATATTTATACACTTCTGGACTCCACAATAGAACTACTAAAATCTCAATCTGATAACAAAAACATCAACCTTGAACTTATAGTACATCCAGAACTCCCCAATTACGTAAAAGGAGATCCCGATAGATTACGCCAAATACTGATAAATTTGATTAGCAATGCTATTAAGTTCACGTCTTGCGGTAGCATAAAAGTCATCGCCTCTACAACTAGCGAACAAAAGACAAAAGGTGATTTTGTCTTTCTTTGCTCTGTAAAAGATACCGGCGTTGGAATCCCTGATGAAGTCAAAGATACGCTTTTTGACGAATTTACAATGGCGGATCAAACTCATTCAAGACGCTACGAAGGTACAGGATTAGGCTTAGCTATCTGTAAGAAATTAGTAACACTGATGGGAGGAGAGATTCACCTAACCAGTGAGGTGGGAAGTGGAACCACATTCACTTTCACAGCCAGTCTGGAGTCAGCTGAACACCTAAAAGATGAAATAACACGAAAGCACAACGAACTAAAGCTCATGCCAGATGCAGGAACCCGAATACTGCTAGCAGAGGACAATCCCGCGAATCAAATGTTAGTCAAGGATATATTGGAAGACGTTAATCTGCATGTAGATACCGTTGCTAACGGACTTGAAGCCATTCAAGCCGTCAGAAACCGCCCGTATGATCTTGTTCTTATGGACATATCAATGCCTGAAATGGACGGTATGGCTGCCACACAAGAAATTCGACACCTAAAAAGTGACCAATCAAATATTCCTATAATAGCACTTACTGCACATGTTTTATCTGGAGACAGAGATCGATTTATTGAAGCGGGTATGGATGATTACCTAACAAAACCGATAGATAGGTCAGAAACATTACATTGTATCGGATTATGGTCTGGAGCAACGAAATTTCAAAACGAAGGAGAAGAAAATGACACATTCGAAGAGCCAACAACTGCAGTCAATGAAATGAACAATGCACCCCAAAGTGACCTGTTACCCAAACATGATCTTGTATCCGAAGCAACCATATCGCAATTGGTACGAGACACCTCTACCGGCATTATGCCTAAGTTACTCACTCTATATATAAAAGATGCGAGAAAACGCATACAAAATATTGAAGAAGCTTATGCTAAACAAGATTACCAAACACTTGAATTTGAAACCCATACTCTAGGAAGTAGTGCCGGAGCACATAGCAATCTCGCACTATTCCACTTAGCCAGAGAGATTGAGCAACTTTGCCAAGAACAAAATCATCAAAAAGTAGCAGACCTCACGCCCAGTATCTTGTCATTAGCCAGCAAGTCTTTTGAACTATTAGAAGACCGCATTCAACAAGGCTTCAAATAATTTTCATTTATACATATCAAAGGTAAGACCATGCAGGATAAACCCAGCGTACTACTTGTAGAAGACTCCGAACCATTAGCATTACTCTACCAAGAATATCTTTCTGATGAAGCGATTGATCTGGATATCGCTAATTCTGGGGCAGAAGCAATCGCCAAAATTGAATCGACTTTACCCGACTTAGTCATATTAGATTTGATGCTTCCCGACATGAATGGACAGGAAATACTGTGTTGGATAAGAGAAAAACAATTCCCTACATCGGTAATTGTTGCCACAGGTCATGGCTCCGTAGATGTTGCAGTTGAATTAATCCGATCCGGTGCCGATGACTTCCTAGAAAAGCCTATTGATGCAAATAGACTTAAAACAACCGTTAAAAATATTCTAGAGAAATCAAAACTCAAACACCTTGTCAATGATTTTCAAGATTCTTTTAATAGGGAGCATTACCACGGTTTCATTGGATCCAGCCTAGCAATGCAAACCATCTACAAAACAATCGATTCGGCGGCACCTAGTAGCGCAACTATTTTTATTACAGGAGAAAGTGGAACGGGTAAAGAAGTTGCAGCTGAAGCCATCCATAATCAAGGAAACCGAAAAAATGAACCGTTTATTCCGCTCAATTGTGGCGCTATACCAAAGGACTTAATGGAAAGTGAAATATTTGGACATATAAAAGGCGCATTCACAGGCGCCATAAGCGAGCGTAAAGGAGCAGCATCACAAGCGGACAAAGGCACGCTATTTCTTGATGAAATTGGTGAAATGGATTTGGATTTACAAACAAAATTACTGCGTTTTGTGCAAACGGGAACCTTTCAAAAGGTCGGATCCAATAAGTTAGAAAAAGTGGATGTTCGTTTCTTATGTGCAACAAATAGAGACCCTCTACAAGCCGTTAATAATGGTATTTTAAGGGAGGATCTTTATTATAGGCTACATGTAGTACCTATTCATCTACCTCCACTTCGAGATAGAGGTGATGATATAATGCAAATTGCAAATCATTTTCTCAAAAAATATTCAAAGGAAGAGGGGAAAGTTTTTAAGGGGTTTTCTCAAGATGTTGATGCTGTATTTCGTCAGTATGTTTGGCCTGGAAATGTTAGGCAACTTCAAAATGTAATTAGAAATATTATGGTTCTACATAACGAAGACATTGTTGAATTTGAACATCTACCACCTCCGCTAAACACTCTTGACTTCAAGAAAGACACCAATAAATATTACACGGATACAATGGATACATCGGATACAATGGAAATTAACAGTAGCCCCCCAATAGTAACCGATATCTTATCTTCCGAAATACGTCCTTTAGCAATTGTTGAAAAGGAGGTTATTGAAAATGCAATAAATATATGCCAAGGAAATATCCCAAAAGCAGCCGCTATGCTTGAGGTTAGCCCATCAACAATATATAGGAAAAAACAATCATGGGAATGTTAACTATAATGTTAAACATCTCCACATATTAAATTTTTATCAATGAGTGATCGAATCCCCCGAACTAAAGGCTGCTTGGCAACCACCCCTAGTCTAGATATTGACTTTCTTGGGTCGCCAACTGACAAACGTATATCGCCTCGTTCACGCTTTTGGTATCGTATTGGTCTATTCACTGAATTTATCGTCATCATCATTTGTGCAAGGCTATTCATCGAGATAGGCTTTCCTGAACAAACATTAAAAATAGAAGGTGCTCTAGTCACCTTTTCAAGAGCAGTCCGCAAGAAAACAACAGCATCATTTACAAAAACAAAATCGCGTATTTGTTTTCCATCACCGAATATTATGAGAGGGCAGTCATTATCAATACTCGTCTGAAATTTTGAGATAACGCCACTATTACCGTTTTTATGGCCCTTCTTATTTCCGTAAACATTGAAAAATCGTAACCCTGTTGTAGGTACACCGTGCTCAAGGCTTGCAACCCTAGCTTGTAATTCGACTCCTAGTTTGTCAACACCGAATGAACTAAGTGGGCTAACCAAGGAATTTTCCTTTAACGGAGTATCGGCATTATCTCCATATACTTCATAAGAAGATGCATATACTACAGGAGTCCTATTTACTCCCGCTGTAATAAAAACGTTAATACTACCTGCAACATTTGTATTATGAGTTGATAACCAACCCTCATGTGATCGATTTTTTGATCGACATGACGCAAGATGAAAACATCCATCAACGCCCCACATACATGACCTAACAATATATTTGTCTGTCACACTTCCAATCACTAACTCCGCTGAATCTGGAATATTATCTGCTCTACCTACACTGAGATTATCTAAAACCCTAACATTATGTCCATCATTCAATAGATTTTTTACCAAATGTGATCCAATAAATCCACATCCGCCCGTTACCAAATAAGTCGCCATATCATACTCCCTCAGTGTAGCTTTGATCAGAAAATTTAATTGTCTCTAGCTTTTTTTGCAAAGTCCATGCCATAAAAAAAACACCTAAATCCAATGATATATTTAGAAATTAGTGCAAATTGCAATTCAAACTGCAATTCAAACTGCATTTTCAACACAAAAACTTGACAATTTGCAGGTAATTCTCACCATTTCTTTTAAAAAACTCAGGCATCAAAATTGCTATTGATACTTATGAAATATTAAAAATTGTAAAAATGGTGTTAACGATGAAAAATAATGATGAGATATGGTTACTCCTTGATAGCAAGAATAATGGTGGAATTGAAACACACATTCTGCAACTTGCTACCGGATTACAACAAAGAGATATAAAGGTAAAGGTTATATTTCTCAATAATTATGGGCCACACCCACTGAAAGATGACCTAAACAAACAGTCAGTTGAAAATGAATCCTTAGATGGAAAAATATCGACGCTACGCAATAAATTAAAATATAACAGCCCAAAAATTCTCCATACACATGGATACAAGGCAGGAGTTCTTGGAAAGATAATATCTAGAATGGAAAGCATTCCAGTAGTGTCAACCTATCACTCTGGAGACAAAGGTACTGGGAAACTGTATTTTTATGGCCTCATTGATCGTATAACCTCATGCATATCCAATAAAAACTACGCCGTTAGCCAAGATATATCCAGAAGCCTTATAGGACACTCCGAAATACTCAATAACTTTATTAATATGGATAATATCAATATGTCCAGAGGATCTCGTATCGCCTATGTCGGAAGAATAAGTGAAGAAAAGGGACCAGATATTTTTATCCGCCTCGCAAAACAATTACCAAATACCAATTTTTTCTTATACGGCGATGGACCAAATTTTGAGTCGCTACAAGTATCAAAACCTCAGAACACCTACTTCTTAGGTAAAAAAAATAATATGGCCCCCTATTGGGATGATATTTCTCTATTAATCATGCCCTCAAGACAAGAAGGATTACCACTAGCGGCAATTGAGGCGATGGCTCGGGGAATACCGGTATTAGCATCAAATGTTGGGCAATTAGGGCAACTAATCTGTCATAAATCAAATGGTTGGCTTGTTGAGGTGGGTGATATCAAAAATCTAATGAAATATACAACAGAGTGGTTAGCCATGCCTTTGAATGAGAAGAACAAAATACGTCATGCAGCACGGAAAATAATAGAAAGTGAATTTTCATCTGCAGCCATTATTCCTTCAATTATCCATTCCTATAATGAGATTGCATAATGCTAAACCATCATTAAAAGCTGTTTCTACATTAGATAAAATCGAATAATATGATAATTATCAGCAAGTTATGTTCAGCAAAAATATGGAACAACCCTTGCATCCAGTACATAACACTAAACAAAACTGGAATCCAACATGCACGAAAATCCACTTCTACCTACGATACTGTTAACCCATTATGGAAACAATTGGATAAGAGGGAGTGAACGTTGCTTACTTGATCTGATTGCAAATATTGATAGAACCCGGTTCCGAATCGTACTTTGGTGTAATAGTAAGATTGTTGGAGAAGCTGGCGCTGCACTAGGAATAAAAGTCATTACGACAGATTTCACTTGTCTCTTCAACAATACGTCTATATCGCGCGTTAAGGACTATTTCCGAATAGCAAATATTGCAAATTATATTATCAATAAATATGATGTGAAATTGGTCCATGCCAACAGCGCCGCCCCCAGTCTTTGGCTCAATAGAGCATGTCGAGCCAATAAAATCCCTCTTATATCTCATTTACACTCATTTTACACACTAAAAGATAGGATTATATTCAGTCTGCACCAAGCAACTATGATTGTGGGTGTCAGTAAATCAGTACTATATGGACTATCCAAAGATGGTGTTCCTGCCTGCAGACTCAAAGTTATTGAAAATGGGTTAGACCTAAAACGCCTTCTTGCCCAAAAAAAGGTAGATATAAGAGATCAGCTTCAACTTGATAAACAAGACTACCTAGTAGCAACGACTGGATCACTTATACATCGAAAAGGAATTGATATGGCGATATCAGCGACTATCAAAATAAGAAAATCTGGAATACCAATTCATCTACTTATTTTAGGAGAAGGCCCCATTAGATGTGAACTAGAAAATATAATCAGAAAAAATAATGCCTCTAGCTACGTTCACCTCCATGGTGAATCAGATAGAATCTTTGGTATTTTAAGGGGTGGAGTTAATCTTTATATATCAACAGCAAAAGAAGAAGCATTTGGACTATCCATAGCTGAAGCCAGTTTAGCTGGAATACCCGTAATTGCACCCAATTTTGGCGAAATATCAAATATCATAAAACACAACATATCTGGAAAGCTATACCCTAGATGTGATGAAAAACAACTTATCAAAAATATGAAAATATTGTACCAAAACCCAATTAAAGCAAGAAGATTAGGCGTTTGTGGATTCGATCATATTATTTCAAATTATGACATTACGAGATACACCAATAGTTTTGAAAAATTATTTTCTGACACTATCAGCAATAACGTTCAATATTGCGCACTTCATACCAGATCCAAACTATCAAATATCCCCCCATCTATAGCATTTTCACTTTTCAGAGTACTCAAAAATATATTTAGATCAAGGGCTACATCATGAATTCAAAAACAAACATACTTATCATTGATCCCATTAGATTTAGAGGAGGATCAAAAGTATCAACTGAAACCATTCTACGTCAAATTGATCTACATAAATTTGATATAACAGTTTTGTCCGCTGATAAAAACTCATGGAATTCTCCATCCATTCGAAAACTGAAAATTTTTGAGCCTAAATATTTTAGAAAAATGGAGCAAGGTATACCTTACTTTATTAAACATACTATTCTTTCGTTAAATATCGCTCTTGCAATTTTTAGAACACGAAATACAAAAATTGTAATGGGTGTATCTGGACCTGGAGTTGATCTTTCTATCTATCTCATTAAACGTATTTTTAATTACAAAATAGTACAGTTTGTTCATGGTGACGTAGCACATTCAAAAACCATTGGCCGATGCTTATCAAGTTCAGATAGAACCTTTTATCTTCCTAGTGCATATCCATCCATTAAAAAAGCACTATCAGCTGTAGGGTATTCCGATACTACTTGGTCAAAATCAAAGAATGTAAACGAGTTGAAAAATGGAATCTGTAGAAGTCAGTGGCCATCCCCCTGCCAGTATAAAACACCAACAATTCTCTGGGCATCTTCGCTCTTAAAGTGGAAAGGCTTAGATATATTATTGGAAGCATTAAACAGCATTAACGTAGATAATCGACCAAATACACATATATGTTTTATCAAACCATTAGATATACAGCTTCCAATATCTGATTATCTTATGGATATCGAAAAAGTAAAATGGCATGAAGAGCCAAATAATCTCGATGATATACGGGCTTCTAGTAATATATTTATATCTACAAGTAGAAACGAACCTTTTGGTTTATCAATACTAGAAGCTATGGCATCTGGTCACTGCGTAATGATACCCGCTGATAATTCTTATTGGGATAAAACTTTATACCACAATAAAAATTGCATTAAATATACGCCTTTCGATTCAATCGATCTAGGATCAAAAATTCAATTTCTTCAAAAAAATCCGGACATAGTAAAACGTATAGGAATGAGCGCACAGGGTGTTGCATTAAAATACAGGGCTGAAGATCTTCAACTACCTATAATTTCGGCCATAAACAAAATACATTATACTGCACATTCAGCTACGTAATAAATGGAAAAAACTTTAACATGAATAAATTTTCTAATTTATATCGTAAAATCCCACAAGGAGCTAGACATGCTTGTATATATGGATTGAGTATAGCGCTAATGAAAGGGGTATCACTGATAATGCTTCCTTTTATCGCACATCATGTGACACCAACTCAGTTTGGTAAACTAGAAATAATAACAAGTATCGCTATGTTAAGTAGCGTACTTATTGGAATGGGGCTAGAACAAACGTTGTTTAGGTTCGCAGGATCAGAGAGCAACAAAATAAAAAGTAAACTGATTGCATCAGAGTTATTTGGAATAACCATTATCATCTCGTTTCTATCATTTTTTACCTCTTGGTTTATATCTCCGCTTCTATCAACATTTATTCCAGGAGAGTTATCGCGTTACAATATCATGTTGATCCTAGCTGTTGTATCGCTAGAGGGCTGTATATCGGTCCCTTTAGGATGGATGAGAATGAACAATAATATTATATTATTCTTTTTATCAACGACTTCAAGAGCAATTATTCAAGCAATACTAACGGTGATATTAATCCTACTTGAAAGAGGGATTAGCGGCGTATTGGAAGCATCTCTAATTGCCACCTTATTACAAAGCGTAATATTATTTATTTCTCACGTGAGGTCTGCAGGGATTTCTCTAAACTTAAAAACTACCAAGATAACGCTAATTTATGGAGTGCCAATTGTCGGAAGTGGCATATTATCATTTGCTCAAAATGGGTTTGATCGTTGGATTGTTGTAAACACAACATCTCTAATTGAACTTGCTCAATATGGAATTGCACTAAAATTCGGACTCGCCGTAGTACTACTTTTTCAACCATTTACCATGTGGTGGAATCCAAAACGATTTTCAGTTCTCAACAGTATTGGTGGTAAAATACGTTTCGCAAATTCTGTATCAATAGGCACTGTAATACTTTTTATAATCACACCCATAATATGGATGATATCACCAATTATAGTACATAATATGTTCCCAGAATCCTATTATGATTCTAGTCATTACATTATATGGGTCTGTGTATTTATGTTAGTCAAGGAACTAACAGAACTCTACAATGTAGGGTGCTTTTGTGGAAACAGCACAAAAACGCAATTTTATATTAACTTTACAAGCTCTTTTGTTGCCATAGTTTTAATGGTGATATTATCAAAATACTATTTTGTTTATGGAGTCATTGCCGCACTAATTTGTTCCCAATCATTACGATTTATACTTTTCTATACATCAAGTCAATCGATTCTTAAAATAGCCTATCCAATTAAAAATTTGCTATATTTCTCCCTATTTTCAATATCGCTGTATTCGCTAAGGCTATTTTTAGATCACAACATAATTTCAGCCCTAGTCTCAGTATCAATACCTATCGCTCAAATTCTATACGCCAGTAATATTGGATTAATACCAAGAATATCAAATATCGATGGAAAACATCCATGCGAATCTTAGAATCAATATTAGCAACATTCGATATACAAAAAAAAACTATTATCGTAGTTTTGATTTGCTTAGCCATATCTATAGCTTGGTTAAAAATTCAAAATCCATTCCTAATCTTAGCTATATCTATAGCGCCAATATCAATTATTTTTGTTATCTGGAAACCTTTTTTAATGGTATTGCTATTTGTAGTATTTTCATTCTTTCGATTACACGAAGTATTTCCTCAAATTTATAATTTCAAAATACCACTACTTCTTTCACTGGCGTCGCTATTTTCTCTTTTTTGGCATGTAGCCATTAGCAAAAAAATTGAAATATATTGTACCAAAGACCTTGCATGCATATCTGTCTTCTTTTTATTAGTGGCGATTGGTGTAATCGTTGCGAGTAACAGACCTGTTGCTATTGAATATTTCAAGGGTATATATTGGAAGATCGCTCTAATGACTTACGCTATCGCCTTTTTAACTCGGCAAGCAAAAGATTTTTCTCTAGCCGCGAAGATAATTACTGTATCTGGTACGTTAGTTGGGATTACAGCTCTTTACAATAAAGCGAATGGAATAGGCCTAGTAGAAGAAACTAGAGTCACCATAGGTCGCCAAATTGGCTCTGTTCTAGGGGACCCAAATGATCTTGCACTTGTTCTGATGTTTCCAGCGTCGTTTGCAATCAGCCTGATCATAACAAAAGGGATACCCGCTAACTCAAAGATTCTTGGCTTAATAAGTGTTACAACATTATTTAGCGCTATTATAGCCACACAAAGCCGCGGCGGGTTACTTGGCATACTTACCGTATTCGGTATCTATGGTTACCGAAAAACAAAATCCAAAGTTCTTTTTGTATCTATAGCCGCTATTTTTGCAATTTTACTCTATTTTATTGCTGGAATATCTGGGCGCTCAAGTGGTGGCGCTGGAGAAGATGGTATTGATGCATCGGCAATGGGACGTTTATATGCATGGGAAGCAGCCATAGGTATGGCGGTACACAACCCTATCACCGGGGTAGGCCTCGATAACTTCTACTCAAATTATTACTATTATAGCCCTCACTGGGACGGCCTTAACCATGCGGTACATAGCACATGGTTTGGTGTTCTCGCAGAAACCGGATTTCTTGGCCTTACGGTTTTCATTTTCACTATTATCCTTCTACTAAAAACCTCCTATCGTTGCCTAATTAATATTGAGTTACATATTACTACAGTCGACCCTGCTCTTGTGGCCGCATCGCAAGCTATCTTTGCTGGCCTCATTGGTACCGTCGTTTCAGGGACGTTTCTAACCCAAGGCTTTACCTGGCCCATATACATACTATCAGCCCTTGTTGTTGCTATTTCCCGATGGACAGACAACATACTATTAAAACCAACCACAAAAAAATAAGAACTCTTATCACAACTCCTACAAGACATCGCAATTTGCAATAGAATTCAAAAATGCAAATGATGAATCATCATCCGCTTTTTATTAATCAACAACTTAGAAGGAAAATAACCTGGCATATTTACTGCAGTTTTAACTTTGCTTCGTTAAAGACAATCGACTAATTGATAGGTATATCATGCAAATTATAACACTCAGTGAAACTCGACAATGGATTAAAACTAGTGATAACCCATTCGCCAAATTCTTATTTTCCACCATAAAACAACTAATTACCTTCGATTTACCTATACCAAAATTTATCCTTAAATCATTTTATCTGCTGTATAAGACTATCAATTCCATTTTTTCAAATCTAACAAGAGTTTTTATATACACTCCTATTTTTAAGGGAAGTATTTCGAGTATTGGAACCGGTTTGAATTTATATGGCGGAATCCCCTATATAAGTGGCCCGGTACAGATTCACATAGGAAGTAATTGCAGAATATCAGGAGTAACAACAATCAGTGGTCGAACCGCCTCTATTGCAGAACCCGTCATGATGGTTGGAAACAATGTCGACATTGGGTGGATGACAACAATCGCGGTTGGTAGCCGAGTTGAAATTGGAAATAACGTTCGTATCGCGGGTCGCGCATTTCTGGCTGGTTACCCTGGACACCCGATCGACCCAAAAAAAAGGGCAATGGGTTTGCCAGATAACGATTCCCAGGTTGGGGACGTCATTCTTGATGATGACGTCTGGCTAGCAACGGGGGTATCGGTTATGGCTGGGGTTCATATCGGGCACGGTACCATCGTTGCTGCAGGGAGTGTTGTAACACACGACTTACCATCAATGGTTATAGCTGGTGGCTGTCCCGCAAAAATAATACGTTCAATTTCACCTAAGCAGGACCTTTATGGAGATAATTTATGATCTTCTTTCGTTTATTGAATGATCAATTTACCTCTATTTCAAAAAAAACAATTCAATCTATCATTGTTCTACTGTTATTTTCTCTCATGCCCATTTTTTACGGAAATTTTGATAATTCCATGGTTAACTATTATTATGCATTACTTAATTTTCTGGTAATTCTATGCGCACTTACGTTTAGTGGAAAACTGCGAATAACACTAAATACCATTATATTAACCTCTGTCTTTATAGCGGTAATTTCTATAGAGGTATCCGGCGGCATGCTAAGTAACGGGGCATTTCACTCAATATTAGCAACAAATACAAATGAAGTACGAGAGTATTTTTCATTAATAGACGTGGGTAGTTTTTCAGTTACCATTATAATTTCCTTACTGTGCATTATCCTCTTTACAAAATCTGTTATATCACCACACAAACTTATTTTGTGGCCCATCTATATTCTAACAATCACATTGGTTTTTGGATATCCAGCTTTTCGGTATCTCGTAGATGAAAACTATGCAAGAGATGCTAAGAGAGATGCCTTCTCAATACTCTATGTTATACCCTCAATGCCATCTTACAATTTATATCTTACAGCCGCTTTAGCGCTTCACGAACGACACCTAAGTCAGGAATCTTATGGTAATTCTCTCCCTCCTCATATTGATAAACTTCCGGTATTATCCGATGAAAATGGCGATATTATCTTGATTTTGGGTGAATCCTCTAGACAAGGATCATATTCAATTTATGAGGAAATCATTAATAGTACACCAAATTTAAAGACCCGCCTGAAAGAATCAGAACATTTCTATCGAATAAATAATGTATATGCACCGGCACCAAATACCCGGGAATCTGTTGCGAGATCTCTTACTTTCGCTACAAGCAGCACATTTTTACATGATGGCTTACCTTTCAAAACACTTCTTAGTTCAATGTCAGAAGCCGGTTATGAAACAATATGGATAACTACTCAAGACCTCTACACACGATGGGATACATTCAGCGCTAAGGTAGCCAATAGTGCCGATAGAGTTATACTCAAAAGCAATAATGGAACAGCTTGGACTGACAATATTGCTGCCAAAATAGCCGTAAAAGAATTAAAAAAACCTCAAAAATCTTTTATTGTTCTACATCTATGGGGAGAACATAGCGATTATAGAATACGAAATGGTATACCTATTCCTCAAAAAAGCGTTGAAGCAATAGAACAACAGATTGCGAAAGATCAATCGATAGATAGTGATAAACTTCACTATCTTGCTTCTATTCACCATACTGATAGTATTTTGGAATCCATATTCTCTTATATCGAAAACGCCAACCCTAATGATCTCGCAATTTACTTTCCAGACCACGGAGAGGTAATAGGAAAAGGTCATGGATTGATTCCTATACACTTAGAATCCGAGCTATCAATTCCATTTGTTTCACAAGGTAATAAAAGTAGAATATTGTCTAAAGAAATTTCAAAATTTCGTGATAAGAAATTTGGCATATTTAATACGTCATATTTCCCAGAAGTTCTTATCAATACGCTAGGCGGTATCGCAGGTGTTCCTAAAGAGAGTCACAATCTTACTTACTTTTCTATACAAGGTTCACCAATCATAGTTGAATATAATGATTACATTAATCGTACATAAAATGTCGATACGCCACGTTAAAAAAATACTATTAGCCATAATCATACTGATATTATTACTAATTTCTGTATCCAATACTATGAAGCCAATAAGAGTGTTTGTTGCCTATTATAGTTGTCGCATCCTGTCATACCCGAATATCCTAAATATCGATTGCAATAAACTCCCTACGGTGTCAGTTACATTACCAAAACTTACAGATGCAAATAGTTTGGGAGCTGAAGACCCAGCTGAACTGGATCTTTTCTTTAAAAATCATACTATTGGAAAACATATCTACGCTCATAGAACTAACTCTCCAAAGAGAGCAAAAATTTATAAGAAATACTATTCCTCATTTGAATTTGACGCTATATGGGACAAAAAGAAGTCAGCTATTGATATCTATCACTGGCCAGAACGAAAATCCATTTCATTCCTATTTTCTGACCTACTAACAATTATGGATCAAGACAAGTACTACTGGATGGATTTAAAGAACCTGAATAACGATAATTATATAGATATCGTAAAATATATTGAAAATATGACGTCAGAAGGAACAAAGTTACAAAAGGACCATTTAATTATTGAATCCAAAAATCCAAAAATATTATCACTTTTAGAGAAACGAAATTTCTATACCTCATACTATTTGCCAGACGCAATTTTCAAAGATAATTGCAATGATCTTGAATCCGTTACAAAAATTATTGTTAATAATATAGAAGCATATCCAACCCGATATATTTCCTTCCCTTATGAACAACAACCCTATATTGATCATTGCCTATTACCCATAATAGGTGATATTAAACAACTTTCTTGGGGGGGACTCCCCTTCGCCATCCCTCCAGGTGCATCAACTCGCTATAGAGCTTACATTGTTGATCATTCAATATATACATTGGGAAGTGGAATATAGTCATAAAAAGGCATCGCAAATTGCGATAATTATTGCAATTTCTACACCTTCTTCTCCCTTAGCATCATAACCTATTGATTTTACGCTAAATATTTCTTGGCCCAAAAAGTGCAATCTAACTCCATGTCATAGCCGGAGTTATCACAATGCAATCCAAAACAAAGCAAGAATTATTAAATGAACCACGTGATCTCATTGTTTTTGGAGAGGACTGGGGTGGACTTCCCAGTAGTACTCAACACCTTATTAGCCACCTATCAAAAGATAGACGAGTATTATGGGTAAACTCCATAGGTCTTCGCCAGCCAGAGCTTACTGTTAAAGACGTCAAAAGAGCCTTCAAAAAAATATTTTCCGATAGTTTTGTTTCAGAAAAAAGGAACAAAGGCTTTTACACACGCATTCCCTCCGGAAATACCTCTAACATAGGAGAAGACAACTTTATCGTTGTAAACCCGAAAACGATTCCCGCGCCTAAAAGTCCAACTTCTCGCTGGATATCACGCCTTTTATTACTATTACAAATAAAGCCCATTCTTAGAAAAATGAAGCTGCAATCTCCAATACTATGGATATCACTCCCAACTGCAGTTGATTTTTGTGGCTATCTCGGGGAGAGCTCATTGGTTTACTACTGTGGTGACGATTTTAAATCCTTATCAGGGGTTGATCACGACACCGTATCCAAAAGAGAAGTAGAAACTCTCAAAAAGGCGAGTCTTGTTATGACCTCAAGTACGACTCTTCTCAATAATTTTCCAAAAGATAAAACGATATTTTTACCCCATGGTGTTGATTTCGATCTTTTTTCTAACCCAACACAAATTGCGGATGATCTTCCTAAAGATGGAAAACCTATCGCAGGATTTTACGGAAGTATCTCTAAGTGGTTTGATATAGACACTTTAAAAAAAGTCATAGATTATTTACCTACGTGGAATTTTGTCTTCATAGGAAAAGTTGAAATCGACGTTTCCTCTATATCATCCCTCAGCAACACATATTTCTTGGGGCCGAAAGATCACCAATCTCTCCCAACTTACAGTCAACACTGGACTGTTTCTCTCTTACCTTTTGTTAATAATAAACAAATTGATGCCTGTAACCCTCTTAAACTTCGCGAATATCTAGCAACTGGGACTCCTATAGTGTCAACAAATTTTTCGGCTATACAGGAGTACAAAAACGTCGTAAAAATTGTAAACAATAGTTACGACATGGTTGATGCAATAGAAGATTCACTTTTTGACAACAATAAAGAAATAAGAAAAATGTCCGTATCAAATCAAACTTGGACTTTCCGATCAAAACAAGTATCAACATGGTTAAGCAACTTATGAACGAACTATCCTATAGATTTAGCCTCATACTGTCTAGTGCCTGGAGGCAACGCTATATTATTGCAATACCAATACTAATATTTCCAGTTATTGGACTCATTATTGGCGTTACCGCTAACAAAAAATACCAAAATCATACCAGTATGCTTATTCAAGAGACGTCAAAAATGAACCCATTTTTAGAGGATTTTGCAGTTTCTGCAATGCTCAAAGAACGAAAAGATGCTCTCCAAACACTACTGCACAGTCGTCATATTCTTGGTTCCGTAGCTCGTGAAATGAATCTAGTATCAGATAATAATTCACCCCAAGAAATTGACAGAATTATTCAAATATTATCAAATTCACTTATTGTTAGTTTTAAAGGAAAGGACCTTATTAGAATAGATTACACCACAGATAACCCCGTAGGAATGAAAGATACTCTTGAGGCTATTAGCCAACAATTTATCGAACAACTTCTTGCTCCCGAACGTTCATCAATGTCTGACTCAAGTCGATTTCTTGCTCAACATCTAGAATATCGAAAAAAGGAATTGGAACAATCAGAGTCAGCTCTAGCGAGCTATAAAAATATTAACGCAACTGAACTTCCTGAACTACACCTTTCCAACATATCAAGATTAACAAAATTAAAACAGCGTTTATCTGAAAAAGAATCTGAGTTGGCAGGAGCAATTAAGACCCTTGGTAGCATTGACCAACAACTATCTAAGACCAATCCTGTTATTGGTGTTATCGAGGAAAAGATTGTTCAAATCCAAAGTTCATTGGCACTCTATCAATCTCGATATACGGACAGACATAGCAAAATTGTCGGTGCAAAACGAAAACTAAAACGACTAGAGGAAGAGCGTAGAGAGCTAATGTTACTTTCAAAAAAAACTAGAAATATAGATAAACTATGGGATATAGCTAGCATCACGACCATAACCAAAGATTCACCACAACCTCTTCTAATTTCACAATTAGAAAACTTACAATTCAGTAGAAGTCGGGTTGTAGGTTTAAAGGAAGAATCCTCTAGCCTAAAATTAATGATACATATGTTGGAAGAAAAAGCCCATGATTATGGCGAGCAAGAGAGACAACTTTTAAAGCTTGATAGAGACTTAAAAGCGAAAATGGATCTTTATAATGACCTACTAACTCGCCATGAAATGGCTAAAGTTACAGGGTCATTAGGACGTTTTGAACAAGAAAAACGCGTCAAAATTATCGACAAACCGTTTACCCCGAGCTACCCAACAAATTTATCTATTTATCTATTTGTTATATTCGGATTTATTGCAGGAATAGTATTCGGTGGAGGTATAGCGCTCCTTATTGAAATCACCGATACAACACTAAGAACCAGAAAACAGCTGGAAACATTACTAAACGTACCCGTTATTAGTCGTATCCCACCATTACCCTCAAAAATAACATCCTGCTAAAGGAATTTACTATGTCCACTATCATTCAAATAGTTCAACATTTACGACCTGGCGGAATTGAGACCATGGCATTGGATTTACTATCCTTTGGCTCTAAATCCAATACTTGCTATATTATAAGCCTTGAAGATACGTTCGAAAATGCCGTTATACGATGGCCAAGACTAGCCCCTTTTAAAAATAAACTTTTTTTCCTAAATAAAAAGCCCGGATTTCAACCTTCCCTTTTTTCATCACTATTTAGGTTATTCCAATCCCTAGATCCAATTGCTATTCACACACACCATATTGGCCCTCTCATATATGCAGGTATATCCGGTAGAGCTTTTGGAATCCTTTCACATGTTCATACAGAACATGACGCATGGCATCTCGATAACAGAAAGCAACGAAAACTTCAAAAATATGCACTAAAAATTGCTAATCCCACATTAGTGGCTGATTCCGAATCAGTAGCCAAAGACCTAGGTAACTATATTAAGAATAGGCATATTTCCATTATTCGAAATGGTATAAATACAGAATATTTTATTCCTGGAAATAAAAACATTTCGCGCCGCTTCTTACATCTTCCACTTGATAAAAAGATTATTGGCTGCTCTGGAAGAATGGAACCCGTAAAAGGCCAGCATTTTCTGTTAGATGCAATACGTTTGCTTTCAGATGACATTCATCTTGCAATTGCCGGAAGTGGATCTCAAGAAATTAACCTTAAAAACCAAGCTAAAGTATTGAACATTGAAAATAGGGTACATTTTCTTGGTCATTTGGACAATATGAATACTTTCTATCAATCACTCGATGTATTTTGTTTGCCATCATTAAACGAAGGGTTTCCATTATCCCCCTTGGAAGCACAATCCTGCGGAATTCGTACCGTTGTAACAAATGTCGGTGGCTCAATCGAAACCGTTTGCCCAAAAACAGGTGACTCTGTCGAGAAAGAAAGCCCTATAGCCCTATCCCTGGGTTTACTCCATAGCCTGAACATGCCAAAAAGTTTAGTGCCAAGAGATTTTGCAAAAAAACATGGAAATGTTACCAATATGGTAGCTGAGTACTCTCAGCTTTTACTTAAACCAGGCTGTTTATTGTGAAAAATAATTTAGAGCCTCGGAGACAATCATGAATACTTCAATATTACTAATTACTACCCTATTTTTCGGATTTCTAATTGTTTATCACCATATTGGATATCCACTACTTCTTAAATTTTTCAAGAATGATGAGGACAAAAAGAAAAATCGTAATAGTCGAAAATACAATTCTTCTACTGACGATAATTTATTGCCAACAATCAGTTTAATTATTCCAGCTTGTAATGAAGAAAAATGGATTTCTGAAAAAATACGTAATATCGCATCATTGGACTACCCCGAGAATCGCCTGAAAGTTATCATCGGCTGTGACGGGTGCTCCGATAACACCTATCAATTGGCAATCAGTACCGCTAGTGAAGCCGAGTGCTCACACTTAGATATAAGTATTCTCAATTTCAATAAAAACCGAGGTAAAGTTGCGGTTATTAATGAGCTAATCTCCCAGTCTAATTCAGAATTAGTCGCGTTATCAGACGTATCAGCCATTATTTCAATTGATTCCCTCCTTATTGCGGCCGATCGATTTAGTGACGATAAAATTGGTGTTCTTAATAGTCATTATCAAGTCCTATACCCAGGATCAGATGGAGAGGCAACGTACTGGGAATACCAAAGTAATATTAAATTAGGTGAGGCGTCTCTGGGATCAACACTGGGTGCTCATGGCGCACTTTACCTTTTCAGGCGAGCACTATTTGAAGAGCTATCTCCTGATACTATAAACGACGACTTTATACTACCTATGTCTATTGTTTCGAAAGGATATCGATCTGATTATGAACCCGATATTAATGCGCTGGAAATGGAAATGACCGATGACACCATGGAAAATAAAAGAAGGTTACGCATCGCTGCAGGTAATTTGCAACAATTATGGAGGCTCAAGCATCTAATATCACCAAAGTACAAAGGAATCGCTTTTACCTTCTTTTCAGGAAAAGCGTTGCGAGTATTTATGCCTTTCCTGATGATCTACACATTTTTTGGATCTCTAATGTTATCTTTTAGCAGTTCAATTATGTTTTTGGCCTTTTCCCTTCAATTAATTGCTTATGCTATCGGTTTTTTCGGCATTCTATTTCCTTCGGAGAGCTCAAATAAGATCGTTACTTCATTGACGTATCTAATAAATGGTCACTTAACCTGCCTTAAGGGTATTGTTCGTTTTATATTTCGCGTCAACTCAGGCCCTTGGAAAAAATCTCGCCGTCAAGACCAAGACCAAGACCAAGACCAAGACCAAGACCAAGACCAAGACCAAGACCAAGACCAAGACCAAGACCAAGACCAAGACCAAAACCAAAACCAAAATAATGCATTATTCAAAGCACATACTCTAGACCCGTATATTAGAAAAATGAAACGGGTATTTGATATAGTATTTTCCACACTTAGCCTAGCCTTAGCATTACCTTTCTTCCCAATTGTCGCGATTTTTATAAAACTTGATTCACCCGGCCCTGTTTTTTTTACTCAACTACGTATCGGCCAAGCCCGCCCCCATAAAACTGTGTTATTTAATATGATAAAATTTAGGACAATGATTGTAAATGCAGAAAAAACGGGAGGTGCACAATGGGCATCCATAAATGACCCTCGTATCACCACATTTGGTACATTTATGCGTAAAACACGGATTGATGAATTACCGCAATTTTTTAATGTATTACTAGGGCAAATGTCCATCATTGGACCCCGCCCAGAACGCCCAGGGTTTTACAAAAAACTTGAAAATGAAATCCCCTTTTTCTCAGAAAGAACCTATGAAGTTATGCCTGGAATAACCGGTCTAGCACAAGTTAACCAAGGATATGATTCCAACATTGACGATGTTCGTTCAAAAGTTGGATTTGATCACAGCTACGCTCTCGCAATAAGCTCACTCTACGGTTGGATTAAAATGGACACTGGCATCATTATTCGGACTATTTCCGTAATGCTTTTAGGCAAGGGCCAATAATATATGCGTATTTCGCTAAAAATGATCGCTCTCTGCGATTGAAAGTGATCACTTATTCTTCCTAAGCATCACGAGTCTTCTTTTTACGTTAAGTGATCACCTTCCGTCAATGTTGTTAGCAGTTTTCTCATAGATTCCCCTTTTAATTTGAGTTTATGGGCGTTGTGAAGCAACCGATCAAGAGTGGCGTCAGCCAGAGTTGGATCGTCAATAAATTCATGCCATTTTGTTAACGGTAATTGGCTTGTGAAGATAGTCGATTTACTGTTATGCCGGTCTTCCATGATTTCTAGCAAATCATTCTTTTGGCTTTGGGCCAGTGGTTCAAGCCCCCAGTCATCAATGATTAACACATCCATTTTAGCAATTTGGGCAAGCAACTTGAGATAGCTGCCATCACCATGAGATATCGTTAGTTGCTCGAACAATCTAGTCGCTCTGTAATATCGTACCCGATAGCCTTGGTGGCAGGCGTGATGGCCTAAAGCGCATGCTAAATAGGTTTTTCCACATCCTGTTGGCCCCGTAATAACAAGATTTTGGTTTCTAGTAATCCAGTCGCTGTTCTGCAAACCGGCAACCGTGCTTTGTTTTAAGCCGCGAGAGTGACTGTAATCGACATCCTCTAGTCGTGCGGGCGTTTTGAATCTGGCAGCCTTGAGTAAGCGCTGTAGACGCTTGTCATTTCGAGACGTCACTTCCTGCTGAACCGCTAGTCCAATGCGTTCCACGAAACTAAGGCCGTCATAGGTGTTGGGTTGGTTAAATTGCATTTCTAAGGCATCGGCTAAACCGGTTAATTTCAACTGTCGCAGTTGTTGTAGGCTTTGTGTTTCTAACATGGTGAACTTCCTCTTTTGAAGTTAGTGGTAGTAATCCGAGCCACGAACATTGTGATGAGTTTCGGTGTTGTTTTTTTGCTGGGCGAGAGGCAATGGCAGTTGATCCATATTGCTTTCAAGGATCAATTTAACATTCTTAAGCTTTGGCTCGTTGATATGCAACGCACGCTGACATGCAGCCTCTAACCTTGCTGGTGTGTATTGCTTAGATAGGTTGAGCAACCCCAGGCACGCACGATATGCTTGCTCTGGGTGCCTCTTTTTTTGAAGTAATGCAGTCACAAGTTCTTGGGTTGATGTACCTATACGTTTAGCCCAACTGATTAACTTTTCTGGAGTCCAGGCTTGATGCCGTTTGTGTGCTTCAGGCATATCGTTGGCATCGGTAGTGAAACCGCCCAGGCGCTGACTTCTTGGGTGTCTAGCCACCTGTTCACCTTTAAAAAATACAGCCACACCGTCCCGGGTGGCCTGTATTTCTACCTGACTTTTGACAAGGTTGTGAGGCACGGAGTAATAATGCTTATCAAACTCAAAATGGTAATCAATATTGATCCTTGCCAGCTTGAATTCGATATATTCGTAAGGCTTGTCGGGTAACGCTCTGAGTGCTGGTTTGTCTAACAATTCAAACTGGCTTAAACGGCTTCCCGGTAACTTTTTGAAGGGTCGTTGATTGAGGTCATCCAGTAAAATTTTAATGGTGATGTTAAGGTCTGCGAGCGTGAAGAACGTTTGATGACGTAGTCTCGCTAAGATCCAGCGCTGCACAATAAGCACTGCGTTTTCTGCTTTTGCTTTATCCTTGGGTTTGAGTGGTCTGGCGGGAATGATTGCGGTTTTATAATGTGACGCCATGTGTTGATAACTGGCGTTTATCACCGGCTCGTAACGACACGGCTTACTGACAGCACTTCGTAATTGGTCGGGTACAACAATTTCTGGAACACCTCCGAAGAACTCAAATGCTTTGACGTGAGCATCAATCCAGTCGGCTTTTCTTTGTGACCAGGAGGCCATCGCAAAGGTGTAATTGCTTGCACCTAGCGTCGCAACAAATATCTCTGCTGAACGTATTTCACCCGTATCAGGGTTGACGATAGGCATCGTTGCACCGCTGTAATCAACAAACAGTTTCTCGCCAGCTTGATGTATACGCCTCATCGATCGTTTTTGCTTGGTGAGCCAATCCCGATAATAACCACAGTACTGCGATAACTGATAACCCGCATTGCCATGCGCTTGTTTGTACTCTTCCCATAACAGCTGCCGGGTAACGCCTTTGCGCTTAAGCTCCTGGTGGATTAACGCGCAGTCAGGCTCGATGCGGCCGTGACGACCTCTGACCACTGCTGCGGGAAAGAGGAGTTGCTCCAGGTCGTTATCACTCATACCTGGCGACAAAGGCCACGATAGACCAACTTCTGTTGCTCGTCGGCTATAAAGTGACACAGTGCCAACGCCAATATTGAGGCTGCGGGCGATTTTTCGGTGACTGAGCTTCGCTTCAAATTTGAGGCGAAGGATCTCTTTTGTGTGTCGCATTGCTAATCTCTTGTTTGGCATCATACCCTCGGCGCAAAAGCACGAAGCATACAACGCTAGAAATCAATAAAATCAATGCGTAGGAAGGGTCTGCGATTGAACGTGATCAGTGTTTTCAGTTACTTGATCACTCTCTGCGTTAACTACTTAAAAGTGATCATTTTTAATTGCAAAGAGTGATCACGCTCAACTGCAAGAGGTGATCACTTTGGATCGCAGAGGGTGATCATTTTAGTCCGCAATATGCAATATATCCCTAACATTCCAATGGGACATTTGCAAATGGAATTGCAAAACGCAAAATACGCAGATTACCCCAACTCCAAGCGACCTATATCGTTGATTTTATTATAATTTAAAACCATTTCTTTGCTGGCATGGTACCTGCATTCACTTATGTATCTTTAAAACATAAGGTGCATATCATGCAACAGCAATCAACCTTCTCAGCTAACGGCGACCTAATACTTTCTCTTTCTGGAGAGATGGATGCCTATGGTTGCAGCCAAATTAAACCAACACTTGAAGAAATAGTGTCATCAGTTCAAAACAATAATGTATTACTTGACCTAAATAATGTTGAGTTTATTGACTCCTCTGGCATAGGGGCCATTGTTTACCTTTTTAAACGCCTCAAAGCACAACAACAGACGCTGGTAATACGTGGTGTTCACGGGCAACCAAAAGAGCTGATGGAGCTACTACGCGTTGGCAGCGCTATCCCCATTAGCTTTAGTACAGACCATACGCAATCATCAGGCGATAACCAATGTACCGTTTGATTCAACTCCTTATCCTCATAATGTGCCTACCCGGTTGCTCATATTGGCCTAAACAAGGTTTTGGGGGCATGGCAGAACATAATATTGGCAATATCTCCCCTGTCATGGCTCACGAAGCTCTTGGGCCAGAACACGGCCTTAGGTTCGACTTAGAACTGACCAGCCGACACCTCGACATGCTTGTTCTCGAAGGGGCAGAACTCTGCTTCCCAGCGACGGTTTTACAATCAAAGCAACGACAACATCGCATCGAAAGGGAAGTAGTGGGCGAACTTCATTACGATGCAGCCAACGACCTTATTGTACAACGAGGCATTCTCGCGAGATTAGAGCGACAACTCAACTACGTCACAAGTAGAGGGCTTTGTCGCCTTCCGTTCAAAAAATCTCAACCGAAAATAGCGACGCCAGTTACTGATTACAAGAATAATATTGCTGATATTACGAGTATCCTCAATAGCGACAATCAATTTGCAACCGACTCATCTGAACTAAATCCAAAATATGTTGGACGACTATCTGAAGCGGCTGCTCTATTAAAAATCGCTCCAAATCTGAATATCAATATAACCGGACATGCGGATACCGAAGGTACCAATATATACAACCACAAACTTGCGCTAAATCGAGCAAAAATGGTTGGCCGTTATCTTAATATATTTGGTATAGAAAAAACGCGAATTCACTATGATGAAATGGGTGAAGAAAGCCCCCTATTTGAGGGTAATGCGTCACATATAAGATTAGTAAATCGTCGAGTCAGGATTGATATCATCCCAATGAATATTTCTCCGATTGCTAGCACTATAAACAAAGAATAATACTACTCACTTTTTGTTGGGGATATTATATGCGCCTACCATACAACGATATAACATTGCTAAGAATAATCGTATTTTTCGTATTCTTCCTTTCTTGTTTTCAAACAATACACGCTAATGGATACAGGGTTCAAATAGGTGATCAAATAAAGATTTCCCTACCTGGAGAAGATTCACTTCAACCCCCATTTGATGTAGACAAACAGGGTCGTATTATTCTCCCTGAAATTAATGCCGTATTCGTTGCAGGGCTAACCGAAAATGAACTTCAACAGGTGGTTTCTGAACACCTTTCCTCTGCTTTCAAAGATGTTAGTAACCTGCATATCTATGTATATAAAAAACAGATGATTGTAACGGTTCATGGTTATGTAAAAAGTCCCGGTGAATACACCCTTTCCGCTAGCAGCAGTATTCAACTGGCACTACATGCTGCTGGTGGTTTACGGTCAGGTGCTCAACTTGACCGAATTCAATTGATTCGTGACGGCCTTACACAAGATTTTAACTATAAACAATACCTAGATACAGGTTCAATGAAAGCGCTACCAAGCCTTAACTCATTGGATATTATTTTTGTTCCTTCATCGCCCATTACTGGCAATGTAGAAATGGAATTTGATCCACTCAAAGTCGCTGATTCCGGTGATGCTGCAGAAGACAAGGATGCGATTAAAGTATTTGGTGAAGTGAATAGCCCTGGTAGCTTTTCCCATCGAAGGTCTATCAACCTTATTGATCTTCTCATGAGAGCCGGGGGCGTTACACGTTTTGCTGGCGTTGAACAAATTAGGGTCATTACCCAAGGGAACCCGAAGCTATTTAACCTGAAAAAATATCTTGATACTGGCGACAACTCACTCCTACCCCTGATAACCAGGGGCGCGACAATTTTTATACCTAAACAAGAAGAAGAAATAAAAAGTGGGTCTAATATGGTTTATGTCATGGGTGAAGTATCACGACCCGGTGCCTTTGAGGGAAAAAAAGGAGCTACCTTTATGGATATATTGGCAAACGCCGGAGGACCAACTCGATTTGCTGAATCTCGTCAAATACGCATCATCAAATCTGATGGTACAGTACACCCATTCGATCTAACCGGCTACACAGAGGGCTCAGTACCAGGACTTCCCCCCGAAATAAATCCAGGCGATGCCATATTTGTACCAGAAAAAACTGATTTTAATGAAAAATCATGGCTAAAATTGCCACCTAATCGAACCGTTCGCATAATCGGCTCAGTGGTAAGACCCGGGCGCGTGGAATGGTCTCAAGAAATGTCGCTTATTGATCTTCTAGCACACGTTGGCGGGCCTACTAGAAAAGCAGACACCACTAATATCGAAATTGTAACCTCTAGCAATAAAGGAGAAAAAAAGCATACTGTATTTAATTTAGATAATTTTATTAACCAAGGAAAAGATGACTCCAAATTACCCACATTGCAAGCAGGAGCTATTGTTCGAGTTCACGACTTACCACAAGATCCTAGCGATAATAAAGTACAATGGGTAAGACAAGCATCAGATAAATCTATTTATATTTTTGGCCAAGTTGGAGCACCAGGAAGATATAGGTTTACCGATTCGATGAATTTTCTTGATATTCTTTCAGCAGCGGATGGACCCACACGCAACGCAGACCTTCACAGTATAAGAGTAAGTCATAGGGACAAAGGGCATGCCCTAGTGAGCAGGATAAATCTTGCTCTCTATTTTGAGACAGGTGATGAAGCAATATTACCTCAGGTAAAAACTGGCGATACTATTTATATCCCTGAAAAAGATAGAATTTGGATTGAGAACAGCAAAGAATCAACCATTCGTGTTCTTGGCGCAATTAATAAACCCGGACGATATCGATTTAATGACTCAATGACAATTTTGGACCTTCTTGCCCAGGCCGGAGGTACAAGCGCGAATGCATATCATCAAAAAATTACGGTTGTAAATTTATCCTGCTGTAAAGACCAAGCGCAAACTTTTGATTTGTCAAAGTTCAGCCGCACCGCGTCTTTTAATGACCTTCCTGTATTACGAGCAGGTGACACGGTGTATATTCCCAATAAAAGCGAAAGTAGCATAGAAAAAATGCGACTCGTTCTAAAAGACGTTTTTCAACTTGTTTCTCTTAGTTCCCTATTAGGCCTAATATAATGAATATACCTTCATCAAACGTCGAAATAGAAAGAATCTACGCTCAGTTATTTAACAATGAAAAATGTTCGATATCAATTACATCTGCTAATACTAATGAGGGTGTATCTTCTATTGCATTTTCACTAGCACAAAGAAATCTATTAGCTGGGAAATCCACGTTACTGGTTGACCTCAATTTACATCATCCATCCCTACACCAACTATTGGATATTAAAAATCCTGACTCTTCTTCTGGATTACTTCCCACACCACACCTTGTTTCTACATCAAAAAATCTATCGGTCTTAACAGGAATCACCGCGCCCCGGTCTAGATCTTCTATACTTAAATTACGTAAGCCGGGGATATTAGAAGAGTGTATCGAATATTGGCAATCTCAATTTGATAATATAATCATTGATTGCTCCCCTATTAATCGTATCAACGCGAATAATATCCCCGCCGAAAGGGTGGCTGCTGCCTGCGACGGCTGTATTCTTGTTGTGCTCGCAAGTAAAACAAATGAATCCATGCTACTTGAAGCCGCCCGCACACTACAATCTAACAACGCTATATTACTGGGCTGTATATATAATGATCGAGACAATCCTCCACTTAAAGATGAATTGCTCAGAGAAATTGATCGATTTCCCGAATATCTTAACCCTATCTCCAATAAATTTCGGTCTTGGATTTCAGAAAACAAATTACTGTCACTATGTCTATAATACACAGACAGGCTAATCCATTATGCAAAGAATAATATTCTCAGACCAATTCCCAGTAACGCTTTCATCGATTACAAAAATGCGGGGAAAACTACAGAAAACATTGATTGCATCAAAGATTGAAAATAGTCTAGTATCAAAAATTCTGCTAGCCTTCTCTGAATCCTCAACAAATATAATTATCCACAATAACGCGATAGAACCTCTCTTTATTAGTTTTTCGCAATATCAGCAAGAATATCATTTAGCTATAATGGACAATGGATTTCCCTGGGACCCCACTACTTATAATTCCCTTGAATCGGATCAACTCTCTATATATTCTGAGAATGGAAGAGGTATATCATTACTTCACTCAGTTACAGACAATATTACCTATAACGATTCTGACTCCTCCTATATCAACCATCTAACGCTTATTTGGGAAATACCCTCCACTATATACACCCCATCAATACTCATTGTTGATGATGATGAACCAACGTCCCGGCTATACTCCGCATACCTAGAGCCGTTTTTTAACGTAAGTTTTACTACCAGCGGGCGTGATGCTATTGAATGGCTAAAACACAATCATATTGATCTCATTATTTCTGATATCAGAATGCCTGATATAGACGGAATTTCATTACGAAAGCATGTGAACCAAAATCCAAAAATTGAACTAATTCGATTCATATTTATGTCTTCCGTTAGAGAAAAAGATATTATTGATAGGGCATGTGATTTGGGGGTTGATGATCTATTGCATAAACCTGTATCTAGAGATACATTGCTTCAATCAATAAAACGCGTATTAAGCAGAACAGAACAAATTGAACAATTAGCTTCTTCAAAAATACAACGTAAAATAAGTAATTTGCTTAAACCACAGATACCATCATCCTTTGATATTTGGAAAATGTGCTTTAAGCATCGTAATACCGGGCGGGGAGGAGGTGACATTTTACTTTCACATAGAACCGCAGACTCAATAAATATTACTATCATCGATATAATGGGCCATGATGAGATGGCTAAATTCTTTTCTTATGCTTATGGTGGATATGTACGTGGATTAATGAAATCATACACACCGCCCTTAACACCATCAAAACTCCTAGAAAAATTATCTAAAATTGCCTTTGATGATGATTTACTTTCCCATGTAATATTAACATGCTGCTCACTATCTCTAAATGTAAACGGACAACTTACAATTGCAAGCGCAGGTCACCCCGCTCCTATTTTAATATCTAATAATTCTGCATCTTGCGTGAATATTGGCGGAATATTGCCAGGACTTACACCGAATGCATCCTACGACGAAATGACTATTGATTTCGATAGAAATCAAAGAATCGCTATTTTTACTGATGGCTTATTTGAATCGGCTGATACTCCAGATAGACGTCTACACCTGGAAAATAAAATAGTCGATTCGTTAATCAACACATTGAACGAGAAAATCGAAAATGCAATTTCAACGATAATATCTACATTTGATAATCTTGCAGGAAAACCACCAAATGATGACACATTACTTTTACTCATCGAAAGGTAATATTTTTATGATTAAAGTAATACATCATTTAAAACAGCACATAAACGCTTTTTAAGTAACGCCGATACAAACGGCTTTTGGATAAAGTCACATGCTCCAAGCCTAAATACTTCCTCAATAATTAGTGGGTTATACGCTCCTGAAATAATGATCACCGGAATATCTAGCGTACCTACATGATGCGTCACAAAATCACAGCCACTTACTCCATTTCCATCAGGAAGATTTATATCTAATAGAACCATGTCATATCCTATAGATCCCTTCCTATCCGAAGATGTATAGTGCAGTTTTTTAAGGCCTTCTGATAACGATGATGCAAATTCTATTGAATTTACACCAAATTTAGTAAGCATTGCATGTGTTAAATTTTGGAACGGTAACGAATCATCAATGACGAGTATATTGGCATCCTTTAATGGGCTGTACATATCATCTTCTATCATATTTTTCTCCAAAGAATAATTTTCTTGCTTAGAAATAAAAAATCAGTTTATCTAGGTCAAGCAATATTAGTGCCATCTTTAAACTTCACAATAATTCCCATATAAACAATAACTTAAATACAAGCTATCTCTTTAATATCAATTAATTTATATAGGATCCGCATTTTGCAACGCAACTTACACAGATCATGGTAAAGAAAATTATTTCTCGACCCCGCCTCAACAGAAAACACTCACAACCGATTGTTTTTTAACAAAAAAATATTTATTTTATAATTGGTTTAAAATTTGCACCTCTAATAAAAATAGAAACTATCCGACTTATACGAAGAGTTTATATGAATATATTGAAATTTTTTAAGACACCTAAAAAACAGGTTTTAGTAATTGACGATGATGATTCTATTCGTCGCCAAGTTTCTTTCCGCTTAGAAAAACATGAAAATGTAACAGTCTTTAAAGCAAAAAATGGGGAAAGGGGTCTTATTTCTGCAATAGAAAAAAAACCCGATCTAATTATTCTTGACTGGATATTGCCTGACATTCTTGGCCCCGCGGTACTTAAGAAACTTAAAAATGCCGCAACAACCAAAAACATACCTGTTCTCATGCTAACCGGAAAAGACAAAATCGGCGATATTGAAGACGCATTTAAGTTAGGTGCAGAAGGGTATTTAACCAAACCCTTTCAACTTAAAAGGCTCGGCGAAAAAGTAACAGATATGCTCGCTTTTGAATAAAGCTTAAAGATACATTTACAGCGAACAATAAAATGAATAAAAAATTGCTATTTCTCCTCATATTTTCGATATCATTATCCGCAAAATCTGACATTGAACTTAATTTTGGTGTGTATACATCAGATAAGCCTACATCAATGGTAAAAATGTTTCGCCCTATACTTAACCACCTTGAAGAATCCATTTCTAAGAAATTAAATGACACCGTTACAATACACCTGCAAGTATCTAATAGTTACGAATCTGGAATTCAATCTTTAGTATCAGGAAAAGTGGATTTTTCAAGAATGGGCCCGGCATCCTACATCATTAGTAAAAAACGAAATAACAATATCCAGCTCCTAGCCATGGAAAATAACAATGGAAAAAAATATTTCTGGGGTATTGTTTGCGTTCCAATTGACAGTGAAATATACAAAATTGAACAACTATCCGGAAAATCCTTTGCTTTTGGAAATGAAAACTCAACCATTGGCCGGTATTTGTCACAATATTATTTACACATGAATGGAATCAATAAATCCGATCTATCTCATATGTCCTACCTATCTCGTCATGATAAAGTAGCCAGCGCCGTTTCATCTCACAGATTTTCAGCGGGTGCAATTAAAGAAAATACATTTATAAATCAAAACAGAATAACACCAAAATTAAGAGAATTATTTAGATTTAAGAATTCAACCAAACCATGGATATCTAGAAAAGATTTACCTCGTCATATATTTATCGCACTCAAAAAATCTATTATCTCTATCCATTCCAAAGATATTCTAAAAAATATAAAAAAAACAGGTTTTTTTCCTTCTTCAGACTCAGACTACAACGATATTAGACTCGCAATGGAAAACAATCATTTATTTTTTGATTCTAAATTTAAACCCATAACATCTACGTTAGATTCTAGCTTATGATAAAGGAAACACACCCTAGAAAAGAGATTAATAGACGTTACCCGTTATGGTTACAGGTATTTATAGCGCTAATTTTATGTCTAATTATCGTAAACATGCTAACTTCTGTAGTTTTACGAGAAGTAGGTAGTGGGTTTCTTTTTCAACAAGTAGATAATCAGAGTAAGGATTCATTTTCACTTCTAGCGGCTACGGCCTTAGATGCTGTTATTTCAGAAGATCAACCTATACTCAACTCCATAGCTAATCAAACCCTTTCTAATTCAGAAAACATTATTGAAATAGTCATTAGAAATGAAAGTGATAGTATTCTTGTTAAAAAGATACAAAATATTCCTTATCCCGTGCATACTATAAGAACCTATAACTATCCTATAATTTATGAAAATGAAGAATTTGGGTCTATCACTATTTCGTGGAATCTTGATCCTATCTATGCGGAAATCGAAAGACAAATAACATTTGTTAGATACTTTATATCAACCTTACTTATTATTTTATGCGCACTAATTATACAAGCATTTTATTGGTTAACCATACGACCTGTAAACCGAATTAGTCGCTATCTAACATCATTGAAAGAAGGGGATCGCGAGCCATTAACACTATCCTTTATCGCTAGCAAAGAACTGGAATTCCTTGCCAATGCCGCAAATGATTTATTTTCTGAAATAACACAAAAAGAAATACGGGAAGAACAACTTATAAAAACCAGGCAAGAGCTACAAATTTCACACGATAACGCATTATGTTCTAGTCAATCTAAATCAAACTTTCTTGCCGTCATGAGTCATGAAATACGCACACCAATGAATGCCGTTCTTGGCATACTTGGCTTACTTAAAGATACCCCCCTGACACCCAAACAACGTCTACTTGTACAAACAGGAAGATCGTCTGGAGAATTACTCCTGACAATTATCAATGATATACTTGATTTTTCAAAGATGGAGTCAAACCAGCTAAGCCTCGAAGAAACCAGCTTTAATCTTCATGAATTATTAGAACAAACAGTACAACTATTATCTCATCAAGCACGAATAAAAAGCATTGATCTTATACTATCTATTACCCCCGATCTTCCTATTTTTGTAAATGGAGACCCTGATAGAGTCCGGCAAATTCTCATTAACTTGATAAATAATGCTCTTAAATTTACTCCTAAAGGTAATGTGACTGTAATCGCATCCAAAAAAAAAGAAAAAACAGATTTCTGGATTATCGATTTTTCCGTAATAGATACCGGCATCGGAATTTCAACGGACTTACCCTATAGTCTATTCGAACACTTTACCATGGCGGACCCATCACACTCTCGCTCACATGAAGGAACAGGGCTTGGCCTCGCCATATGTAAACACTTGGTTTCATTAATGAAAGGTGACATATTTTACACTAGCCAGCTAGGGGTGGGTACAACGTTCACCTTCTCTTGTGAATTTGGAATATCCAACGAAATTCCAAATAGCATATCTAACCAACAACATCAGGAGAATTTCTCCTTTAACGCCAATATACGCACTCTACTCGTAGAAGATAATCCAGCCAATCAGTTTGTCATCAAGCAAATTCTTAACCATGCAGGACTCAACGTAGATCTTGCATCCAACGGTCAAGAAGCGTTGGATATTCTTTCTTCTCACCCTTATGATGTGATTCTCATGGACATATCCATGCCGATTATGGATGGTATCACCACTACTCAAAAAATCCGTCAATCCAATTCAATATATTCAAACATTCCCATTATTGCCCTCACTGCTCATGCATTGGCAGGGGATCGTGAGCGATACTTACATTCGGGTATGAATGACTATTTACAAAAACCGATTAACAAAAACGCTACTTTACGCTGTATTGATAAATGGACAAAAAATATTAGTAGCATCAGCAGCTCCCAGCCAATCATGCTTGAACAACATAAAGAAAAAGACATCTATGTCAATTACAATACCGTTAACCGCCTCGTTAAAAAAACCTCCGAAAGCCACGCCTTTGAACTTATTACGTTATATATATCTGACACCCACCAACGATTAACACAGATGGAAAACGCGCAAAAATCACTTGATACATCTGAATTTACAGAACAACTAGAAATCATTTATCACAGCTCTGTTACCCATGGGAACACTGCATTACATTCACTGGCTAAAAAGTTTCTAGACCTGCATAAATCTAATAACCTGGGAAGCCTATATTTAGCCAACATGGAATTCCAACAAACTGCTGATATTTCGCTTAGCGAGCTCTCAGATCTCATCTTAAGCAGATATAATCAATCCAATAATGGGTAAACATTAGCTCAAGGTAACAATATAACTTTACCAATATTTTTACGTTGCTCAATATACTGATGTGCATCTGCAGCATCAGAAAATGCAAATGTCTTATCCACATGAGGATTAATCCAGCCTTCAGCATGCCCTGCTAACAATGCTTCCATCCATATATTGATTTTTTGATGTTCATGCCACAAGTGACCCATGTTAACGCCAAACACGCCTTTGTTTTCATTCATTAATCCAAAAGGGTGAAAAAAGGGAGTTTGTGCAACCATTTTTAACAAATTTAGTTTTCCCTTCATGCCCGTCTCAGACACCGTAGAAATACCAAACATACCCAAGCGTCCAGTATTACTGAGCGCTTTATAACTGTCTCGCAGGCTTTTTCCACCAATCGGATCAGAAATTAAATCAACACCTCGGCCATTGGTTAACTGCAGCAACTCCTGCTTCCAATCGTTATTACGATAATCGATAGCGTGATCCAAACCTTTATCTTTCAAGAAGCTATGTTTCCCGGCACTCGCCGTACCATAGGTCGTGGCACCAATGTGTTTAGCATGCGTATTTCGGCCCATCGTGACCGACCATTTCGCTCTACCGTGACCGCTAATTACGGACGATCGTGAACGGTCATTTCGGTTGATCGTGACCAATTTTACGCCCTTCAGCGTAATCGC